>JAABUK010006618.1_pt1 | contig 17196 bp, 1 predicted proteins | sample 5559141 | NCBI WGS metagenome assembly JAABUK01 (sample SAMN10711869, study PRJNA513367) | rock metagenome | isolation source: Antarctica rocks | place: Antarctica: Victoria Land, Pudding Butte nord | collected 2016-01-03 | reverse complement strand
ATAATTCGATCGCGTTCGACTTTATTCGATAATATACTAGATATACGTGGTTCGACTTTATTCGATAATATAATAAATATACGTAGTTCGACTTTATTCGAAAATACTTATTAAATTAACTAATATATCTTTACTATAATTAATTTATAAAGGCCAAATACTATTAATTAAATAATACTACGAATAGCCGAAATAGTACTACCTAGACGCCTATAGATTTATCTATTATATTATTAAATAGCTTTTAATCTCTCCTCGTTATTATTCTCTTTTAAATTTTATTATTATCGTTTTTAGTATACTCTACGCTTTTTATATCGTTATTACTAGCGGATATAAAGTCTGGGGAAGAGTTATCGGTATTACTAATATTTATAGGGTCGGAAAAAGGTTCGTCGGTATTACTAGCGCGTAGAGGGTCCGAGGAGGGCGGTATAATATAGGCCTTCGTTATAATTTACTAGAATAAGATCCGAGGGAGCGAGGGGGCCTATTATTTTAATATTATAAATTCTTTATCGGACTTTAGAAGATTATTAAGTCTATTATCCTATCGACTAAAAATACCTACTATAGTATCTCCTACGTTTTCTATTATTATACTACTAATAAATACTTTCCTTTAGATTTTCTCTAAAGTTAATATCTCTCTTTTATTATTTATAAACCCCTATATCTCTTTAACGCGTTTATAGGTATTTATATATTTATAATTAACTTTATAATAATCGAGTATTATTCTAGTAGTTTACCTTCGACTTTAGGACCCTCGAAGTTAATTATTCTTTTTTATCCGCTCTCTTATTCTTTTATTCCGTTAATTATTAAAATAATAACGAACTAGACCGTAACTAGACGAAGAGGAGTAAAGAGATCGCGTATTATAAATAAAGAATTAAGGCTTAGAAATCTATCCCGAAAGAAGACTTTAATAATCGTATATATAATTATATTAATAAGGAACTTTTTATACCCTCGGGTTTAAGGATCCTAAATAATTATATAATTATTTAATCGATTAAACCGGTGACTAGGTTATTAATATACCTTTATATCGCGATAATCCTTTAATAAGAAAGTATTATATAAAAGAAGTTTAGTAACTAGGACCTATAGTAGTACTACTATATAAAATTTATATTCGTATACGATAACGATCTTAACCTTCGCTATTATATGGCTCTAGAATTAACCGACGTAATTAAGTAATTAACGGATTAGTAATATTTAAGTATAAAGAACGAAAATAGAAATAAAAAAGATTATGTACTTTTCGCGCTTTAAAGTCTTTAGGTTAAACGTTAATATCCTTATATATAATCGAACCCTTCTAGACCAAGATTTTATAATATATCTATACCTCCGTTATTATATTATTAGCCTAGCTAGGATTCTTTTCGGGTTAAAGAGTCGCGTAATAATTACTACTATTTATTAAAACTATAGTTTATATATAGTAGACCGTTTTTCGTATAACCTCTTAATACCTAGTTAAGGAGTTATTATATTAACGTCGATAAAGATTATTTTATAATAAGGTAGGTAGCTCTTTATATATTAAATAATCTTTAATATTATCGTTAAAATCCGTAGTTAATAGACGTTAGCGATAATATTTATTTAAGGAAGAAAAAGTAAAGAATTTTACGCGTACCGAGACGTATCTAATAGTATAATTATACGGATAAGGGTTTAAGGAGTAATAAGGTTTAATAATATCCCGGCGCTATTTATTATTAATTATTTTATTTATTACGTTATGATTAGATTTACCCCGTAGCGAACTTATTTAATTTATATTCTTTTATCTTTAATATCTTCTTTATTTTCTCCTTTTTCTTATTTTTTTTCTTATTCTTCTTTATAATATTCTACTCCCTCGACGATTAGGTATTTATAGCCGTATTCTTCTTCGAACGGTTTTCGGCGGTATTTATTAATATTTTTAAAGAGCGATAACTCGTTTTTTAATATCTCGTTAAGGTTTATTAATAAGAGTGGTTTATAACCGGTCTTTAACGATAATTAGGTAAGGAGTTTATTACTATTAACTAGTTTCTTAAATTTGGTTATTTATTAATAATATTAATAAATCTCCTATTAAGTATATAAAGGAGTAATAATATATATACGATCTAATATTATATTAGAGGGATTTATAAGCCTAGCTTTAGTTTTAAACTTAAGTATCTTAATACTAATAACGACGGCTTCTTATAGTATTATAAACTAGATACTCTAGTTTTAATAGAACGGTTAAAAGGAAGTATTAATATATATTATATATAATACGCGAAGGGGTCTTTTTAATCTTAAAGGAGATAAATAAAGTCGTAGTCGACTAGGTACTATAATATATAAATATAAAGAAAGAGACCGGGAAATATAAACTAATAACTTTATTTAAGAGTACGTATACGTTTTTTAATTTAGGGGCTAATATTTATTAATTTAGAAATATATACGCGTTATTTTAATATCTTCCTTATTCGAAATCGTTTATTTTTATTCGATCTCGTTATTTTATACCTAAATTAGTTAGTACTATTAGAAGTATATACTTTTCGTATAAATTCGCTCGATCCTATTAAAAATAGTTAGAATCTACGAGATTTCTTCTATAATTATATAATCTTTATCGAAATCTTTATGATTTTAGGTAGCTCTTCTTTATAAAATATATAGAACCTTAATTTTTAGGCGAGGTAGAGATAAAGGGGTTCCTTTATACCCTTAAATAATAAAAGTAATAAAACTTATTACGATAAATAATCTATTATAGTCTTTATTAGACTAGTACCCCCCTTCCTAAAAATAAATACCCGAATAAATAATAGATAAAGAGGCGGTAATAATTTTTTAATTAATCGTTTCTTCTTCTTTATTATTAATTACCCGACGGTATTTTACGACTCGATTTTTATACGCGCCTATAGTTATTAATCGACCGCTATAAGACCTACGCCGGGTAGTATCTTAATATAGATATAATCGTTATTATCGACGATATATTAAAGGCTAATTTATATATAGATATTATATACGGAGTTAAGGACTCCGTAGTCTATAATAATATAATTAGGGAATATTATATTAACGTTACCGAGGCTGCCTAGATAGTCGAATATTTAATATAATAATTTAAACTTATAAAAGCCGAGGAATATTAATAACGAATTAGGTTACTTTAAATTAACGGCGATTTTTAGTATATTTATTTTAAAGCTATAATTTAAGATATAACTCCGGGTTTATAAATATCTTAAAACCTAGGCCGATTTTAAGGAAGATCGAATAGTTTATTATAATAAAAGGTAATCGAGGAGCCGGTAGGAGAGAAAATCGTTTATTAAATATTAAAGATAATAATTCTCGACTCTTTAGAGCCGATAAATAAAAAAGTAAAATTAATATATACTCGATCTCTTCCGTTTCCGTGGATTTTAATAAATTATAATTTCTTATAAATTATCTCTATAAGCGTATATAGTATTAAATTAATTCCGTTACTTCTTGGCCCGGTTTTATTAGATAGGTATTACCTTTAGCTTTATATTATCCCGTTTATTTTCTCTTCCCTAATATAATTTCCTATTATTCTTTAAGATAAATAATATATTTATACTATTTTTAGGGTTACGGTATACTAGGTATATATTAAACCCTAGCCGTATTTATTTATTTAAATATATTTCGATTAATATACCTCTTTATAATTATTTATTTACGATCTTAAACGCCTTCTCTTTACCCGGTTTATAGAAGATTCTCTTTATAACCCTATCGAATTATATATCCTCTATTAATACGGTAAGAAACCGTTCGAATTAAATATTATCGATCTCGATATCTAAAGAACTCTTATCTAAAGGTAGTATTAAATCCTACGGCCGGTATATTATTATTATATTATTACCTTTCCTCCGAATATAAATTATAACGTTATTAAAGGTAGATATTAACGGAGTATTATATTACCGCTTAGTTTACTCTTTAAAAAGTATTATTATTAATAACTCCTCGGTTAAAATCTTCCGTCTTTTTCTATTATTATTATACTTTTAGGTTAAATATATTAAATACTCCTCCCTCTATATATAGTCTACGTCTTCGAAAACCTCCGGGAATTACGTATATACTTTATAAAACGCGGGTCGTAGACTCTATTTCGTAGTAATATTATTAATCTTATCGCGTATAGTATCGTATATTTTAATTTATGAATTTAGGGCCGCGTAAATTCTTCTATAAAGTTTTTAGTCGATAGCGAGACCTATATATATAAAATCGACCGACTATGATTTTATAGTAAACTTTCGTTATATTATTTCCTTTAGGCGCTTTAAAGACTATATAATATTCACTCGATTAAACTATATTTATAATTAATCCGACGAAAGGTCGGTTAGGTAATATTATAATCTTTAAATTTATAATAATAACGGCTAGGATATTATACTCTTTATAAATTAAAATTATAATAGAGGTATAGAAAATAATCTAGTTAATAATAATAATATTTATTAATAGGGGGGATTATACGCTAAAAATATTTAATTAAATAAACGGCCGAACGCCCGTAGATATTAAGCCTATTCGAAATCGTTCGAATACTAAACCTATTCGAGATAGTAGTAGTATTTAGGGGGGGCCGATTATTTTATTCTTCGTATAGGATTCCTAATCTTAAGTAATAACGCGACTATAAAGGGCTAGTATAAAACTATATATCTAAAGTATAATACGGTCTTCGATAACGCTGAATTTTACGATAGTTTAAAAAAATTAGTATTTAACTACGATAATTAGATATTTAATAATTCGGCTAGTAGTAAAAAGAAAGCTAAGAAAGTTAATATAAAATAAATCGCCTTCGATAATAAGCTCGTAATATCGACCGAATTTATTACTATATAAAACTAGATCGAGAAATAACTCGAAGATAAACCTAATAAAAAAATAATTATTTTTAGTTAATTCCTTATAATATTAATTTTCGGAATCCTCTTTTAACGACCGCTATTTACGGTGAATAAAATATAGATTTTTAAGTATATCTACTAGAGGAAGAAATAGAAAGTACTAGTATAAACTAGGGTAGACGAGATATAGGAATCTATAGGTTTATTATAGTAAACGGTAATAAATCGTTTTAAATCGCTTAATAATATATTAAAACTTTTTAAATTATTATTATTATCGTACTTTTCCGTCTTTAAAGCGCCTAGCTATATATTAAACTACCCGAGACTCCGCTATTAAAAAACTTTTATTATATAATATATTAAATTAATCCTAGTCGATATAGTTATTAATATAGTAGGTTAGTCCATCTATTAAGCCTCGAGGGATTATATATACCGTACGTATAATACTTAAAGAGTTATAGATTCGTCGGTTTATATAACTATATTCAGAATTAGGGTCTAATCGATAATATTCCTCTACCTCTACTATACTATAAATAGGATCTATATATCCACCGGATTTAAATTTAAGGGTTTGAATTATAGTACTAGTATATAAGGGGTGTCGACCCTTTATATCTTCTCGACTAAAATCTATTATTATTAAAATCATAAATAATTTACTTATTAACCTCTTATCCTACGGGTATAATACGCCGTTTCGATTATTATTTCCCGCCTCGTATTCTTATACCCAAATATAATTATTTCGTTATTTACCTTAGTCTTATTAATTCGGGGTATAGCGAGTATAATCTTTTATAATATAATTAAGATTAATAACGTTACCCGTTCTTTTTTATAACGTTAGGGAGTTATATATTTTTATAAAATAAAAAGCCGTTTATTTTAGATCTTTATTTATAATTATACTAGCGTCTTAATTAATAATAATAAACGTTTAATCCGAGTGTTTTTATTTAATAAAATCGATTAAAGTAGTATAAAGATCCGGGATTCTATATCGACGAGCTACGATAGAAGTATATATTTAATAGTTAATATTTAACCGGAGCCTTCGAATACCCCGTTCCTCGACTTTATTTAATAATTATTAAAGTTCTCTTAGGTCCTTTACCTTTAAAACTATATTTCGGATACTCTTTATAAAGTATTCTAAATCCGAAAAAAGTTTACCGGTTTAATATCTTTTAATATCTAGTATTACCGTAAGGTTTAAATATCGAATATTAACTAGGATAATTTATTTCTCGAATCCTCGTCGTTTATTCGTCCGTCTAAAGATATCTTTTATTAGATTAATATGGTTAATTTTATTAATATCCGTTAAGTACCCTAAAGTAGGTCTAAATTAACGAATATAATCCGCGTAATATACTATAAAGTATTATTTAGGAAAATCGAAATCTCTTAAAAACCTAAACCTACGGAAGGCCTCTTTACTTTTATTTAATTAAATAAAGTAGTATTTTATATACTTTAGAGTTTTACCGGTATAGGAATTATATTATATTAAAGTTATAAAGTTTACGATCCCGCGCGTAGTATATAAAATATTACTCTCTTTAGTTATTAGAAGTAGTATAATTACTAGGATTAATTAATAAAATATACTTTTCTATTCTTTCCTCGTTTATTACTTAACGTTATTATAATGATTAAAATACTTTAAGTTTATAAATAGGGGTATACGGCGAAATAATTAGTTTAGTTAGATAATTACGGGTATTTTAAAAATACCTCTTACGCCCCGATTTCTAGGTTTTTTTCGACTCGATTTTACCGCGGCCCCTATAGCCTTAATTATTTATTTAAGAAAATAATTACGACCGGCGACGCCTTTAATTAATCTATATAGAATATTAACTATTATATACTAGTAAATATTAATATAGGGAAGGTACTAGGCGAAGTTATCGAAGGTATAAATATATTTAGGATCTTCCTCTAATATCTATTCTAATATACGCTATTTTCGATATTATTATTATATCTAATAATAATTATATATTCTTTATCCTCCTTTTCTATTTAATTATCCGAATTCTACTCGTAATATATAATAAATAGGGTATTACTATAATGATTTAACTCCGGTAATAAGAATTTACTCCTTATAATTAACCAAGATATTAACGAGTATTAAATATCCTCGACGGACTCTCCCGTCTATATAGATAATAAGTATCCTATAACGGCCGTATTATCGGAGGGCTAAAAAAGAATAATCGTTAATTATATAAATATTAATATATTAGGATACTATATATTTACGCTCTATAATAATACCTATAATAGTATAATATACCTCTACCTTAGTATAAAGATTAATACCCTTCGGGATTAATATTAAAGTAATAAAAATATTATTAGGCCGGCTTCTTTACCTTCGCGCTTAATTATTAAGGTTTCTAATAATTAAATAAATAAATCATATTAATAAATCGCTGGAAAGATTAGTAAATTAGGTTTTATCGCTAGTTAAAAGAACCGGGATTATTATAGTATTTTCGGGAAATTATTCCTATATAGACTACTACTAGTCCGTAGTATATATCTCGGTATAAAGGCGGGAGTTTATATCCTCGATATCGATTTAATCTAGTTCGCTTATAATGTACCTTCGGATAAATATATATAATAGATTCTTTATAAAAGAACGGTGACCGAGGAGAAACTCGATTATTTTAATAATATCTCGATAGTATATAGAGTACTCTATTACTATAATATATTTAATTTTTATATCGATAGTAATTACCTATTCCTCTTATTAATTATTTAGGATATTATTTATAATTTTAGATAAAAGCTCCCTCTAAGTCTCGTTATTCTAAAAAGTAGCGTATTATTATAAAGGCCGAAGTCGGTAGTCGTTAAAGAAACTATCGATTTTATTTTTAGTATATTTAACTCTAGCTAATTATTCCGTAAATACGAAATTAATTTTATCGCGAAATAGTAAGAAATCCGAATACCTAATAATACGAGTATTTACGGCCTACCGATAATGGGTAAAAGGTTTACCGGCTCTAGTATTTATAATATTATAAAAGGATTTCTCTTCGATACCTACGACTACCGGAAGGATATTCGGTTAAATATAATTCGAATAATTAAAGAGATTAGGGCTAGGATCTTTATATCCTTATATATCTTTATTATTTAGTCCTCCGTTTATTTTAATAATATACTCGATACTTTAATCATTAATATTTACCGTCGTAATTATATCTAAATCCAGCTCCTTTATTATTCGTTATAACTATTTTTCGACCTCTTTAATAATCTTAATAACCGTATAAAGTCTTACCCGAGAGGGTTCTTTAAATACTACGAAGTTACCGTAATATTTTCGGTATAAATATATATATATTAAGAAACCGCGGTTAATTTTAATAATATAACTATAAGCTTTATAGACTTATATAAATATTTTAAACGGAGTAAATAAAATTAAATAACGGGACGCTCTATTATATAATTAAAACTATAGGAAATTTCTAACCTAAAGAATTTATTAAAAAGCGCTCGATAATATTTAAAAGTATTTGAAATTTTTAGGGGCTTTATAGGGCTAAGGCCGATAAATTTATAAAAAATAATAACCTCGCTAGTTTTAAAATAGTCTTCCGATTTATAAACTATATATAGATTCTACCTATACCGAGTAAAAAGTTATAATTATTAAGTTAATAATTAATAAATAGTAGATCGTAATATAGAGGTATCAAACTTAATAACGAGTATTATTATTTAATATAAGCGGATTACTAAAAGCCCTATTTATATAGTTAGTTTAATATAATTATCTACCTAGCGCCGGCGATATCTATATCTATAAAGCCTCGCGATTTATAAAATAATAATTAAAATAACTTTAACAGTAAGAAAGCTATTCGGAAAATTAATAATTTAGTATTATATTCTATAGATAGGTTTCTAAAGGTAAAAAATATAGATTTAATTAATATTAAAACGTTTTATATATAATCATTAGAATTAATTCACTTCGTATTAAATAATAGTAAATATCGTATAAGCGGGGTACTTTAGCTTAGCGCGTAAAATAAAGTCTATATATTTTTAAATCTTTATTCTTATCTCTATATTTATTTTATCTTTATAATTATTTTATCTTTATAACTATTTATCCTATCTCTTTAATCTTATTTTAGTTTATTTTAAATATACCTTTTAATACTAATATTAATTATAGCGATTAAAGTATAACGAATATAACCGACGTTACCGTAAAGGAGGTTTTATATATTAATAACTACTAATATAAATCTATTAAAGATATTATTAAAGAGTATTTAAGTAAAAATTCTTTTTTAGATATTAATTTTAAAGATAAAATAAAGGTAAAAGTTCTATAAAGTCTTTATAAAGTTATTATTTTAGATATTTAGGTTTAGGTGGCCGGTAATATATTTATTAATATCCCGGCTTCTTACGTAACCTACTAGTTATATACGGTAGTAAAAAAAATTAAAATTATTATAAAGCGAAAAGTTACTCCTAAGAAATATTTAGCGGATAAAATATTAAAGGTATCGGAGTTTAAAAGATAAAGGGTCTTACTTTATTTAAGACTAAAGTCCGAGTTTTTATTAAATAACATTACCGCGGAGGAATTATTTAAATCTAAAATATTATCGCGCCCGCGACCACTCCCTTTAGATATCCGACCGATCGAGAATATATTTATTTATTACGGTCGTAAAGGTAATATAAAGGAGTAGTATATAATAGTATAAAATGTTTTTACGGAAACGTATACTTAAGGTAATAAACTACTTTTTATAACTATAAGTCTCGATATTTTTAAAAAATAATTAACTTAAGGCTAAATCTTAGTAGAGGATCTAGGCGATAAACTTTTAAGGTAGATATATAATATAGATAAAGAAGTTTTAATACCTATAAATAATAATTAAATAATATTTAAAATATACTTTATATTATAGTTAAAATACCCGAGTTATAAGAATTTAAATTCTATAGTTAAATCTTCTAGTAAATTACTCGTCGGATATATTTATATTTTTCCTTTATTAATTTTTAATTTATTAGAATCGAATTCTTTATCTCGCTCTCTCGATATACCCGATTAATAATAAAATTAATCTTAACTAGTAAAATAATAACGTTATATAAAAAAAGACGTAAATAGTAATATATTTTAGACTACCTTCGCTTAATAAACGAAATATTAATAAGGGAGTAAAAAAGAATTAATATCTATTTATACTACCGCCCGCTAGATAATATAAAGCGATATTTTATATTACTCTTTCCCCGAAGTACTTTATACCGCCTAGAGCGATACTTTTTTTTATCTCTCCCGTTAAATACGCTAAAACTACGTTATTTAAGAGATTTATATATAATAATATTAATACCTAATTATTAAAATATATATCTTAACTCTCGTTAAAAAAGGAGAAAATAGGCGGCGAAAAATAACCGGTCCTATTTTTAGATAACGATTTAGAAAAGAGCGAAGATAAAAAAAATTAAAAATTAAGCGTAGATAAAGAAAAAAAGGAAGAAGAGGAAAGTAACGAATTCGACGAAGATTATAAGGATACGGAATTAAATACTAGGTTTATTATTTACGATATTACTAACGATAATATTTACGGTAAAGAGGTTAAATTAATAAATATATAAACTCTCCCTTATAACCCTAATTAATAATAATTTATTAATATAATAATTCTAGGAAGTAAATATTTATTAATATAATACTCTACGAATACCTAAACGAATAAACTTTATTCGATATATATATATTCTTTATAATACCCGAAGTTATTTTATATATTAAAAAGTAAAAGATCCTAGGCTAGATAAATCTAAATTTATTATACCGAGCTTTCCGTTTCTAGGAATAAAATTAGATCTTTACTACTATTAATTTTTAGCGGCTTTTATCTTATTAAGGATATATAACGGTATCGGAGATAAAGGAATCCTAGTTAATAAGATAAAGTATAATAAAGTTAATAATAACGTCCTTACTCGATAATATTCGAAGTCGTTCGATAAAACTAATTTTCGTCGCTAAACCCTTATAATATAGCTATAAATTATAATATAATACTAGATTAATTTAAATTAACGCGATATATATACCTTATAAGAAAAGAACGACCCTCGATACCTAGTAAAGGGTTCTTTCGGTATTTATCTAAACTAAACTAATTAACCTATATTATATTAATATATAAAGACGAGTATAATTTATAGATTCTATATATAATATAACTTAAATATTATTATCGCTCCGCCGACTTTAATATTAATATAGCGGAGCGAGTTTCGGAAATATTAAAACCTAGCTTTATTTCGAAGATTAGGCCTCGAATAAATTATCGGTTATTTTATAATAAATATTTCTACTAAAATCGAACACTAGATCTAGGTAGATAATATTAGATATAAAGAGAATATTTATTATATAAACTATAAGTTAAAGGGGAAACTAATTTAATAATTATAATAATATATAATTATCGCGAGTACTAAAAACTTCTAAAAATAGGTCCGTAAATCCTTTAATATATCGGAATATTATTAAGAAGTACCCGAAGGTAGAATAAAACTAGTAAAATATATAAAATAAATCTAAGGGCTAGTAATAAGGAGATTATTCGTTAACGAATTTATTAATATAAAAAAGGTAACTACCAGATAAATAATACTATTAAAGAAACTTAAAAAATAATCTTTCGAATAATAATATATACTCGTCGCGTTATTTAGAACGCTATAGAATAAATCGCCTTTAAACTTTAATAGCGTACTCGAGGTCCTATTAATAGGCCGGGCGGATAAATAAAAATAATATAATAATCTCCGCTATAATTTACTAGAGAAATTCTATACTATAATTTTAATATATAATAATATAGCTAAAGGAAAATTAAAGAGTATTAAGACTATAAAAAACTTTACGTAAAGAAGAGAAAAACTAATTAATCTTCTTCTAGATATTATAATTATACGTATAAATACGTCTATTTAAGTCGGGGGCGAACGAATACTATATTTACCTCCTTATATTATTATATATAAGATATTCCCCTTCCTTATAGTATTTAAATAAAAATTTATCTAGGTCGAATAAATGGTTAAAAAGAATATTTAGCGATAATTTACGGAAACGGGCGGTAAATTTATAAAGGGCCTATTTTTTAATAAATTAATTAAAACGCGATTAGTTTTATTTATACCGGGCCTTACTAAACTTATTACCGACCCTAAATATAACGTCGATCTAACTTAAACGTCGTTTAATAAATAGTATATTATCGAACGCGTAGATATTAAAATAAATAACCTCTACTATAAGAATATCGATATACTCGGTTAATACGCCCCTAAATTAAATCGGATTTAATAGATAATATAGGGCCTAGGGTATATATAGTTTAAATATAATAATATTAAAGTACGGGAATAGGTACCTAAGAAGTTTATTATTATATCGAACCTACCCCTAGTAGTATATATAACGACGAAGGTATATATTACCCCTTCTAGCTTTTCTAGGTATAAATCTTATTATTATTTTATATTTAAGACTTTATTAATTATTAAATAATAATTTAAAAATAAATTTAAGGCGTCCGGTTATAATCTTATCGTTAAATTTCTCTATTTAGGTTATATTATCGAGGAGTATTAAAGCTACGTCCGTATTTTCTAGAATAATAAAAAGGTCCTTATAAAAATCAATATCCTCGTTTACTTATATTAATTATTCGCGAAGGGATATACTATAACCCGTACGAAATAATTAATATTAATAGATATAGACTAGCTAGACGAGACCTAAGAGTAAATTAAAAAACGGATTTATCGTATCGGGTCTCTAAATAATACGACCGCGTATATTTAATATACGGATATTAAGATCGATAAAATAATATTTAATTTATAATAAAAGTATAAAAAGGGGCGGGAGGGTACGGTTAAATATTAGGGAGAAAAAGATACGTTATTATAAAAGACGTAAGCGGCTAAAAAGAAAAAGCGGGTAAAGAAAAAGACTACTACTATTATTTAAACGATATAAGATATATATATTTATACCTAGCTTTAGCGAGTAGTATTAAACCTATCGGTAAATTAAATTCTTAAAGGGAATAACGATAAAATAATTCCTTCTATTAGAAATAAATAAAATATACTTCTATTATATATAATTTTAACCGTAAGAAGGCCTACTTTTATTCGATATTATTCGAAATCGCTCGAAAATAATTACTTTTATTAGAAATAAATAAAATATATTTTTATTATATATAATTTTAACTATAAAAAGGCCTACTCTTATTCGATAATATTCGAAATCGTTCGAAAATATACTAACGCCCTTTAGTAAATAAAAACTCGGCTATTAACTTAATATCTCGGTAAATATATAATATTAAATATATAAATCCTATTTACTTTAAGGAAATAATCGTATTTACTAGATCGATAACTTATAAATAATAAAGTATAATAGATAGGTATTAAATCCGATAACGAGATTTATTAATTAATATAAACGGTATATAAAGAGCCCTCTTTATATCGCTAGTTTAATATAACCATCGACCTAGCGCTAGCGAGGACGATATTATTTTTATAATATTCGAAATCCGCTCGAAATCGTTTAAAATAATTCTTAGTATTAAATATACCTCTACGCGCCCTCGCGCCGGGGGATAAATAAATATTTTAATCTATTATACCTATTATTCCGTACCGCTTCTATAGGGTTATTTATTATAATATATCTTATACCGTTTTAATACTAGATTCCTTTTATACTTTATTTAATTTATTTTATCTTTATTAATCCCGCTATAAATATACCTTTCGACGTAAATTATAATTATAATCGGAGTCTAGGGACGATAAATAATATTAATATAAAAAAGACTCTTTATACTAATAAATAATAATACGAGTTTATTAAAAAGGATATTTAAGACTATTAAACGTCCTATAAACTTCTATAATTTAATCTTAAAGATAATATAACTATAAAAGTTATATAATATCTTTATAAACTAATTATCTCGGATATCTAGAGTTAGGTAGCTATTAAAATATTCGTTAATATTTCGGCTTTTTATATAGGTTACTAACTATATATAATAAAGAAAAGATTTAAGATAATTATAAAGCGAAAGCCACTCTTTAGAAATATAAAACGGATAAAGTCTTAAAGATATCGGAGTTTAAAAAATAAAGGTTTTTACTTCCTTTAGGACTTAAGCCCGAATTTTTATTAAATAACTTTATTATAGAGGAATTATCTAAATTAAAAATATTATTATATCCGTTACCACTCCCTTTAAACACTCGATCGATTAATAATATAATTATTTATTATACTCGCGACGATAGTATAATTAAATTATATCTTTCTTTATAGGAAATTCTTATAGAAACACGCGACCTAAATAATAAACTACTTTATATATCTATAAATCTTAAGGGTTTTAAAAAATAATTAACCCTAGGCTAAATCTTAAAGGAAAATCTAGGTAAGGAACTATTTAACTAGATATATAATATAATTAAAAAGTATTTAATTCCGGTAGGTAGTTATTAAATAATATTTTAAATATATCTTCTATTATAGCTAAAGCACCCGAAGTATAAGAATTTATAATTTATAATTAAACTTTCTAATAAATTACTCGTCGAATATATTATTACCTTTCCTTTACTAATTTTTAATTTATTAAAATCGAATTCTTTATCTCGCTCTTTTAATATACCCGGTTAAAAATAAAGTTAATCTTAATTAATAAAACTATAAGGAGATAAAAGAGAATATATAAATAATAATATATTTTAGACTATTCTCGCTCGATAAATAAAATATTAATACGGGAAAAAAAGAGAATTTATATCTACCCGCGCTACCCCTCGCTAAATCGTATAAAGCGATTTTCTTATTATACTCTTTCCCCGTAGTACCCTATACCGCTTAAAGCGACGCCTTACTCTACCCTTTAGTATACTCGGGCTCCGATACTCGGTTCTTTTAAATAAAAAAATACCGATATTTATTTATTAAAAAGAATATCCTAACTCTCGTTAGAAAAGGAGAGAAAAGACGGTTATAAATACTCGATTTAGGTTTTAAAGGATTAAAAGGAAAAGGAAAAGAAAGAGGAATAAGATTTAAATATAAATTTTAAAAAGGAGGAATATAAAAAGGAGGGTAAATATAAAGAAAGAGTAGTAACGATTATAATATTTATTAAAAACGGGGATAAGTTTAATAATAAGGAGATTATATTATTAATAATATAGGCTCTCCCTTATAACCCTAGTTAATAATAACTTATTTATATAATAATTCTAGGAAGTAAAAACTCGCCGCCTCGACTCTCTATAAATATAAAAATCCCTAGACTTTAATAGAAATATATTTATCCTCCCGGATACTAGGAGCTACCTAGGAAACTAAAAGCGAGGGAATTCTAAACTAAATAAATCTGAATTTATTAGGGCGAGCTTTTTATTTCTAAAATCGAAAAGTTTATTTTACTACTACTAACTTTTAGCGGCTTATATCTTATTATAAATATATAATAATATCGGAGATAAAGGAATTCTAGTTAATAAAATAAAGTATAATAAAATTAGTAATAACGCTATCGCTCGATAATATTCGAAATCGTTCGATAGAATTAACTTTTATTATTAGACCCTTATAATATAGTTATTTAATAATACTCAGCGGTGGATTAACCTTAAATAATTCGACGTATATATAACGCGATAGAAGAACGATATTTAATATCTAATATAAGGATCTACTAGTCTTTATCTAAACTAAACGAAATAACCTATATTATATTATTACGTAAAGTCGAGTATAGTTTAAAGGTACGCTATATAGTATAGCCTTAACGTTATAAGTTTATTTAGATAAATAATATTATTATTTAGGATAAGAACTTTAGGAGCGAGTTCCGAGTTAGATTAAATATAAAAACTTCTTCGAGAAGGAGCTACGGATAAATAAGTTATAAAGAATTAAAATATTATTTTATAAAGTACCCCTACCCTAATATTAATATAGTATAATGAATTTATTAAATACCGGGATTTTAGACTAGATTAAAACTTTAATTTTAAATAAATTATCGGTTATAATATAATAAATAACTCTATCTAAATTAAAAAACGGATTCGGGTAAATAATATTAAATAAAAAGAGAATAACTATAAAATAAATTATAAATTAAGGGAGAAGTTAATTTAGAGCTTTTAATAATTAATTATTAATATAAATACCTAAACCTTCTCGATATAGGTCCGTAAATAATATAATATTATAAAAGATTCTTTTAAAGTTTATCTAGGTAGAGTAAAATTAATAAAAAAATAAAAAAATTTCCGGGGGCTACCGGTAGGTAGAATATTCGTTAATAATTTAACGAATACTAAAAAGGTAACTATAAGATAAATAATACTATTAAAGAAATTTAAGAAGTAATCTTTTAAATAATAATATATACTCGTCGCGTTAACTAGTACGTTATAGAATAATCCGTTATTAGATTTTAATTATATACTCGAGGTCTTATAGTAGAATCGGGCGAACGAATAAAAAGAGTATAATAATCTCCGTTATAATTTACTAGAGAACTTCTATACGATTATACTAATATATAATAATATAATTAAAGGAAACTCGAATAATATTAAAATTATCGACGATATTAAGGTTAAAAGGGAAGAATTAATCTATTTTCTTCCCGAAATTATAAATATACGTACGGATACGTCCACCTAGATCTTAGGCGAATAAATATTATATTTACCTTCTTATATTATTATATACGAGATATTCCCTTTCCTAGAAATACTTATAAAAGAGCCTACCTAATTCGAATAAATAATTAAAAAAGATATTCAGCGATAATTTACGGAAATAGGCGTTAATTCTATTAAAGGCCTATTTTTTAGTAAATTAATTAAGATACGATTAATTTTATCTATACCGGGTTTTACTAAATTTAATACTAACCTCTAACTCGACGTCGATTTAACTTAAATATCGTTTATAAATTAATATATTAACGAAAAAATACGTATTAACCTAAATAACTCTTATTTTAATAATATCGCTATATTTAATTAAAACGCGCCGAAATTAAATAGGATTTAGTAGATAATATAAAATCTAGGGTATATATAATTTAAACGCGAAGATACTAAAGCGCGGGAATAGATACCC
>JAABUK010006616.1_pt1 | contig 17198 bp, 19 predicted proteins | sample 5559141 | NCBI WGS metagenome assembly JAABUK01 (sample SAMN10711869, study PRJNA513367) | rock metagenome | isolation source: Antarctica rocks | place: Antarctica: Victoria Land, Pudding Butte nord | collected 2016-01-03 | reverse complement strand
TTTACGATAACACCGTTAGGAATCGGATACTTGTTCGTTCTAATGCCGTATGTCATATCCGGCTTTGGATTTTTCATGCCATCTTTTTTGGCCATGGCTTCCGCAAGGTATTTTTCCAACTGACCGTCCAGATATCTGTTCGGGACTAGCGTTCTGCGAAATTCGCTGTTATGTGTCACCATCAAACCATCAGTAAACCACTCTTTACTAGGGTGTCCCGCTTCCTCCATCAAAGCTTGCTCTTCCTCGCTCAAGGGCTTGTTGGATGTGTAAATGCCCTTGATAATAAGTGGCAGCAGATGATGCAACAAAGTATCCTCATTCAAGCCCCGATAGGCCTCACGGTGGTCCTGGAATCTCTCTATAGACTCTGATTGTATTGTAGATTTGCGTTCGCCATGTACGATATCATGAATTTTGTTTTTGAAAGTCGGATGTCGGTTGTAAGCAGCGCGATTGTTGTGAAACAAGCCATGACTCTCCATGGCTTTCCCAACATCATATGGTTTGGTCCCCCATCTCAACGATGGCTTGTCCGTGAATAAAGACTTCTTGGAAGTGTTCGTTGCGTCATCTACTGAGGAGACTGGTTTGTGTGGGGAGGTTGACGTCTTGGGCGTACTAGGAGCAGGATTAGCTAAAAGGCCAGTATTGCTGGTAGGAGTAGCAGGGTACTATCTCAGCATCAGCGGTGGCAAGGTCAAGTCAAGCAGTAGAGTGAACTTCCTTGCGAGGATGGTGTGACGTTTCCTATAATGTTGACTGGTAAGTCTTCGGGGAAGTTGCGTTGGCGTTTGGTAGTGATGGGTGGGGTCTCACTCGGAGCTTCCGAGTTACTAAGCCTGCGCTTTTTCGATTTGGGACACGGTGTGGATGAAGTGGAGTGCTCTGAGAGTTTGGATATCGCTGATGCTAACGAGGGCGCTTCTGCTTCTGCTGCAACTCGAGACAGCCAAGCAGTGATGGATTCGGCAGATACAGAGGAGGTATCGGTGAGAAGTGAAGCAAGACTCTCCTTTTGATTATCGTCGCCTGCATGCGCAGCGTTCATGCTTACAAGATCAAGATACGAAGTGAAGTGAGAGAGCTTCATGCGAACTTCACCATGTTTTTAAATCGATCTCGAAAGTGGGGAGAGAAAGGGCGAGGGCGCGGTCGCGGCGGTCAATCCCACCGGTGTATCATTAATCCGCTCCGCTAACTCCGTAGTATCCCCGGCGCGTCCGAGTAAACAAACAAGTACTTCGCTCTGTTCAGGAACTTCAGGTCTTCGAAGCTTTTGCTCCAACCCACGAGCGCCGTCTCGATGAATCTACTCATGCCTTCGCCAAACATATCCCGTCGCTTCTCTCTTCGCTACCAGCAGGCTCTGTTGTTCATGAAAACAAATCCGACACCGATGCCTTTACTCTTGCGCTTCTAAGCGCCTACTCGAGTACCGAAGTACTTTTTGGGAATGTAACGTGGAGGCTGGAACGATGGGTGGGCCTTACGAATCCTGGATGTTGTTACGAGTGTTACGAGGATCAGTACCAAGGGTATCGAGGATAGATTCTAGAAGGCACTAGAAGATGTTAGCCGGGTTGGAAGGTGTTTGTTTCTTTGTTACTAAGGGGCTGCTACATGGTCTGAAGGTGTTACATGCCTTTGTCATTCCTTCTATATCTACCCCCTTTAGATAGCAGGAGTGTTCCGTTCTTCCTTCTGTAGCTTTATTCTCCTAGTCAATAAATCTACATTGACTTGTCTGTATGATTCTGACAGATGTTATACTTAGCAGTTCTAGATTGGAAGGAGACAGAAACACACTATGCGCTGGAACTTGGTGGGATGACTGCGGTGACATACTTGAAGGAAGCTAGACTTCTTTTCAAGATTAACTAGATGCAAATATCTGGTTGAGTCTACATAGAATTTAAAGACGAAAATACTGAAACAGCGAACGAAAAAAAGCAGACTAAGGCCTGCCGCAAGTTTGAGTTAACGAACCCTTTTATAACCTGTGTCGCGCGGGTCAAGGTGTGGGATAAGTCAAAGGAATTCAAGGAAAAGGATGTTTTAGGGTGGCGAAAACTTCGCTGCATAGCTTTTGGCTGAATTTACGAGAAGAAGTCGTGTCACCCACCATCACTGTTCAGGTGAATGCCAACGTGATCTCAGCTTTAGCGGCGCGGCGAACGAATGCGGCAATGATCCGTAGGAAGCGCAACCATACCCTGCTGCATGAGAGACCCACATTCGCGGCGGGCTGTTGCCTTTGCTGCAAGCGGACTTGGACGTAGTGGCATTACCTCGAGCTTTTGGAGGCGTAGGCACACCGCCACTTCAGGATTCATCAACAACAGATAATGTCTGGATTTTCAAACAAAGACAGGCATATATTTGAACCGAACACTGGCTTACAAGGCTGCTTATTACATCTTAGCATTATGTCGCGAGGTTTTGTGACAAAAATTAACACACATGTCATGCCTCGTCTAACACAGCCTCGATTAAACTTTCCGTTCCTGGTTCATAGGTCCATATATTGACAATCTTGAGTCCGACCGAGCTCAGGAGATCACGCCACTGCTTTTCAGCTCGTTCTTGGGAGCCCACATGGGCCATCATAATCATGTCCAGAGAGGTCATAAGCCATGAAGCCCCAATGTCAGGAATGACGTTTTCGTTGATCAGAATTTTAGAATAGCCCTTCTCCATGGCTCTCATGATCTGCTGTAAGATGATACGGCAACGATCATCGGTCCAGTCATGGAGAAAAAATTGAGTGCGCTGGACGTCCCAAGTTCGCAGAAAGTACTATGTACGCTGGTTTGTTGATATTGAAGTGGTCTCGGTGTTTCGGTGCAAATTGCAAAAGCCGATGTAGAAACATGCGAGTGTGCGGAGGACCAAGGAAGGCCGAGCTGATCTACTTCAGTGCCTCAGGCGCACAACATGAGGCGGTGAGTCAGCGCACATATATTGGTTGGAGGCCTACATGCCTCTCAAACATGCATTTGGAGTTAAGGTTGATCTGGCACCTGGTACCTAGCGCGACAGAGGTCACAGTCCCCTCGGAGTCCGGTGCGGATCGACAAGCATCAACCGCAGGAACTGTGTTCGACGTCTTTCAAACCCTTCTCGCGTCTTGTGCTGACGACCTGTTCCATGTCCCCAGATTCCGCCTGCAAACCTGTGGGGGCGGAGCCTCGGGTAATACGATCTTCGATCTTTGTGGCTCTCGTCTTATGCAACGTCGGTGTCCGGAATTCGCCGTCGACATTTGGTCAGAGGATTCGATCTATAGGTTTGAGAGACGCATATATTGACTGTATCGTCGAGGTCATACTCCTGTCGTGTCTGTTATACTCCTGTCTGCTCCCGTCATCCTTGAAACATATCGCACTCCAGCCCGGCGTCCTAAGTTGCCAAGCGAAGAAACATGTCTATTCCGGACGAATGTACCGTACTGGTGGTAGGTGGTGGCCCAGGGGGTTCATATACAGCTGCAGCGCTGGCACGTGAGGGCATCAGTACTGTCCTGTTGGAGGCAGATGTATTTCCCAGGTGGGTCACTGTGACTCTTCTTTGATTGCTGTTCTTCTGCTCGTGTTTGTTGGTCATTCGCCCATCCTATTCATTCTCTATTCATACCTAGCACTGGTGTTCCGTTCCTCGAGGTCAATTATTGTGGAATGCCCCTAGCGATCTCCGATGATTCAGACACAAAAGACGAGTCTGAGGAGGAAGGACACATAATCATGTACGCAATTGGGGCGAAGACGAGGTTCCCGTGAAACGATACCCCGGAGTTTTACCTCTGCTTTACGAATGTCATGCTCCTGCCTTTCATATATTAGGTGACGGATGAGTATGACCTGACATTGCCAGATACCATGTCGGCGAGAGTATGCTCCCATCGATGCGCCACTTCCTACGTTTCATTGACCTGGATTCCGCATTTGACAGCTATGGATTCGCCAAGAAGGTAAGCTTCCGTAGCCCAAAATTATCCAGGATTCCTGACACTGAAACCCCCCTGACAGAAAGGTGCAGCGTTCAAACTCAATGCGAACCCTGAGGTTTGTAAGTTGGGCCCTTCACCTTCAAAGATTCCTCATTGGTTTGGTCACTTACCCGTAAGTAGACACTGACTTCGTCGCGGCGGGCGGACCCGAAGGCTACGCATGGAACGTTGTTCGCTCCGAAGCGGATGATCTCATGTTTAGGCATGCAGGCAAGAGTGGTGCGAAGATCTTTGATGGCGTTAAAGTCAAGACAATCGATTTCGTGCCTTTGGACGGCGAGAATGACACTACGAATTCCGAGGTCATTGCACGACCGGTCTCCGCTAATTGGTCATGGAAAGATGGCAGCTCTGGCGTGATTAGATTTGAATATATCGTAGACGCGAGTGGACGATACAGAAAGCACGGGCGTACCGTACCAGCAACGTGAATTTGGAAAACGAAGCACCTCAGAGTGTAGCTGAAATATGTACAGAATAGCCACACCGAGGGGATCATACTCCCAGATATATCAAGAGAACCTGGTTCGTTCACCCGGTTTCGGTTGGTTCGTTGCCTGGCTGGCTTATTCATAGTCGATACAGGCCGTTCAGGCCCGAGGGTCAATGATACCCGATTCGGCACAGTCTTCTAAGCAAGACCAAACATGTACCATTGCTTCAGCTGTATGCTCGAGCCAGCATGGTGAAAATATTGATGAAGGGGCGTTTCCATAACGGACTCCGGCGTCGGATACCGAAGCGGATGCTCGTTCCTGCACCATAGGGCTATCTTTGATATAGAGATCTGGATGCATCAGGTAACCGTCAAGGCCCGGATTCCGCTAAAATGGCCGCTTATTGGTTTCATCTAGGTGAGACGTATTGTGCGACTACGTCTGATCATGCATGATTACTGGTTCTAAGAACGGCCCACGCCTCAGCACTCAACATGGCCATGCGTGCTGGATAGTGCCGAGAACGTGGTATGCTTATCACAACATGTGCTGAGACCGACATGTACTCCGACCCACGTGTGATTAGACTGATGTGTGCTAAGAACAACATAAGCTGGGACCAATGTTGGCTGAGCTGAGAACAACGTGCTTGTGTCTGTTATCCCAGCCTACCCTATGCTCACATGGGGAAAACCATCTTGACATCCGTTCTTGCAAGAAGAAATACTTTCATCTAGAACGTAGAACATTATTCTCTCTCGTTTTTTTGACAGATGTAATTGTATGGGTCTTAGATGTACTTCATTGTTACGGTTCACTATGGATACCCCATCATCTCTATCGATTGATGCAGTTAACGATTTTACGACCAAGTTGGTCTTCTTCAGTAATGAATTTCCTAGCGATGATCTGCAGGATCTCTTCCGCCGCCTTCACAGGCACAGCAAGGACAAGAGGTTCCGATTACTCGCCACGTTTCTGGAAGAATGTACTACGGTCATAAAAGAAGAAACTCTGAAGATGCCACAGCCACTACAAGACCTTCTGCCTCCATTCCAAACGGTTCTGAACTTGGCGGACCAAGGGGAATTCCGGCAGGGTCCTCTCGGGGGAGCCCTGGAAAGTGCCCTCCTCTGTGTTCTGGAGATTGGAATGCTCATTGGGTACGTACTCTCCGTATCGCCTAAGCTTTAAGTTTATCAGAAGGCATAGACCTAGTCTTGTGCTAACCTGCCAATCTGTAGTCACCATAAAGGGCAAAACTTCCCATATGATCTGCCAAGAAGCAGCACTACTCTGACTGGCCTGAGCATTGGCTTGCTGGCTGCAGCAGCAGTTTCCGTTTCTACGTCCTTGTCAGAACTGGCCGTCACAGGTGCCGAGAGCGTGAGAGTCGCCTTCAGGCTCGGTGTCAATGTCGACGGCGTTTCGCAATTGCTCGAGTCTCGCGAAGCCGATGGCAATCTCAAGAGCTGGGCTTATGTCGTTACAGGGATATCTGCGGAAGATGTGCAGAGAGAAATCGACCAATATAACGCAGAAACTGTCTGTCCAGTGTACCCCCATTCACCGAGGTTTTTTAATCATGCTAACTTTTTGGCCAGTCCAACCCAGAACTCACCAAAGTTTTCATTAGCGCAGCAGACAGAAACTCGGTTAGCGTTACTGGCCCCCCTTCCCGCCTCGAGAACGCGTTCCGGCATTCGCGCGTCCTCCGTTACTCCAAACATCTCCCGCTGCCAGTTTACAATGGCTTGTGCCACGCATCTCACCTCTATAACGTAAATGACATTAACATCATCGTCAACGGTTCGGAGCCGAAGTGCAGCCGCTCTCGTCGCGTGCAGCTTCCGCTGTTCTCTCCCCAAACGGGGAAGCCGTTCCCGGCCGGGGACGCTGGCGGTCTCTTCGAGCAAATTTGCACAGAAATTCTGACTGGCACCATTTACCTCGACAAACTTACCGCTGGTATCCTCAACAATGTCTCCAACTCTGGGGAGCCCGAATGCCAAGCTCTACTATTCCGAACGTCGCTTATTTCAAAAGGCTTTCTCTTAGCCATCGAGTCGGACTTGCCGCAAGTGACCGTTATCCGGCATGACTTGATCGATTGGTCCATCAAGGATCCTGAAACTAGAATCCCGCGGTCTCCCAAGCAGTCCAAGCTCGCTGTTGTGGGAATGTCCTGTCGCTTGCCGGGAGGCGCAAACGACACTGAGCTCTTCTGGAAGCTGATGGTGGAGGGGCGCGATACACACACTCTAGTTCCAGCCGACAGATTCGACCTGAGCACACATTACGATCCGTCCGGGAAGACGGATAACGCCACCGAGACGCCCTTCGGTAATTTCATTGATAAGCCGGGTTTTTCCGATGCGGGCTTCTTTAATATGTCTCCTAGGGAGGTAAGTCGAGAGGTTGTAGCGTTTCGTGAGCAAATGCTAATATTGCAATCTGTAGGCCGAGCAAACTGACCCGATGCACCGTCTCGCGCTTGTTACGGCTTACGAAGCGCTCGAAATGGCAGGCTACGCGCCCAACCGGACCCCCTCGACAAACCTCAAGCGCGTTGGAACCTGTTATGGTCAGGCAAGCGATGATTGGCGAGAGTTGAACGGAGGTCAAAACATCGGCACCTATGGCGTGCCAGGAGGCGAGCGAGCTTTTGCCAATGGACGAATCAACTACTTCTTCAAATTTGCCGGCCCAAGCTTTAATATTGACACCGCTTGCTCCAGTAGCTCGGCGGCTATCCATGCAGCTTGCTCTGCTCTCTGGGCAGGAGAGGCTGACACTGTGATCGCAGGCGGGCTCAGCGTTATCACCAACCCGGACAACTACAGTATGTTATGCAAAGGCCATTTCTTGTCCAAGACGGGCCAGTGCAAGGTCTGGGATAAAGATGCGGATGGCTACTGCCGCGCGGATGGCGTCGGATCAGTTGTCATTAAGAGGCTTGAGGACGCTGAAGCTGACAATGACAACATTCTCGCGACTATCCTTGGCAGCGCAACAAACCATTCGGCGGAGGCCATCTCCATCACTCATCCACATGCAGGTGCCCAGAAGGACAACTACAACCAGGTTATGCAGAGCGCTGGAGTCAACCCTCTCGATGTGAGCTACATCGAACTCCACGGCACTGGTACCCAGGCCGGCGATGCAGTAGAGTCAGAGGCCGTGGCGGATGTCTTTGCACCGCTCACACCTCGACGTCGCGTCGATCAGCGACTTCATCTCGGCGCTGTGAAGTCCAACATCGGTCACGGTGAGGCTGCGGCAGGTATTACGTCCTTGATCAAAGTGCTACTAATTCACCAGAAGAACCAGATCCCAACACATGTTGGAATCAAGACCGAGATGAACCCGACTATTTCTAAGGACTTGGAGAAGCGTAATATTGGTCTTACCATGGAGAATACTCCTCGGCCTAAACTGGAAGGGAAGAAGCGCTACACTGTCGTGAACGGCTTCGGCGCCCACGGCGGAAACATGACCTTGTTGCTTGAAGATGCTCCTGAGAAGCCGAAAGTTGGTGAGGACCCACGCTTGACCCATGCGTTGACGGTTTCCGCAAAAAGCAAAAATTCCTTGAGAGGCAACATAGAGGCACTGCTCTCCTACCTGGATCAAAATCCTGATACCGATCTCGGAGACTTGTCTTACACACTGTGCGCTCGGCGTATCCACCACAGCACCCGGATCGCGACCTCAGTCGCCAGCATCGCCCAATTGCGGAAGTTCTTAGAGTCTTCGCTTGGAAATGCAGGCAACATCCGCCCCGTGCCAGTTGTAACCCCTACGGTTGCTTTCACCTTTACCGGCCAAGGGGCATTCTACAAGGGCGTTAGTTCACAGCTCTTCAAAGATTTCCCATTCTACCGTTCACAAGTCCTTCACCTCGATCATCTTGTCCAGAAATTCGGTTTCCCCTCTGTTGTCCCAGCCATTGAGGGGGCCATCGAAGACGGTGCTTCCCCCGTCGTCACGCAGCTTACTATTGTCGTGGTCGAGATTGCACTGACGAGGTTCTGGGCGCTGTTGGGTATCAAGCCTAGTGCGGTCATTGGCCACAGTCTCGGCGAATATGCTGCTATGGTTGCCGCTGATGTTGTTTCAGCAGCTGATGCGATCTTCTTGGCTGGCAAGCGTGCGGAGCTTGTTCTCGCCGCATGCGAGATTGGCAGCCATGTCATGCTGTCTGTCCGTGCGAGCGTTGAGGTCATCAAGAAATTTTCGTCTGGAGACAACTCCTACGAGGTTTCATGCATGAACGGTCACGAAGATACCGTCATCAGCGGCGCTCGTACGAACATAGAAGCCACCCGCATAGCTTTAGAGAGCAATGGACTCAAGTGCACTCAGCTTGATGTCCCCTTCGCTTTCCACTCTGCGCAGATGGATCCAATACTGGATTCCTTTGAGCAAATAGCCAAGCACATTTCATTCAAGGCACCAAGCGTTCCGATCATCTCGCCGCTTCTCGGCAACTGTGTCTTCGATGGCAAGACCATAAATGCCAAATACCTGTGTCGTGCTTCTAGAGAACCTGTCAACTTTGTCGGTGCCCTTGAGGCTGCTCAAGACCTTGGCATCATCGATGACAAGACGGTATGGATCGATCTTGGGCCACATCCTGTGTGTGGTGCCTTTTTCCGCAGCTATATTCACAACGCGAAGGTGAACTCGTCATTGCGCCGAAATGAGGACAATTTTGCAACTGTTGCAAACAGCGTAGCCACCTTGCATTGTGAGGGGTTCCTAGTCCGCTGGAATGAATACTTCCGACCATATGAAAAGGCACATAACCTGTTGAATCTGAACAAGTATAGGTGGAACGAGAAAGATCACTGGATCGAGTACGTCGGGACTTGGACGCTCGACAAAGCCCACGCCAAGGACAACGCAATCCAGAAACCTGCGCTTGGAATACTCACCTCCAATGGCTCTTCCCTAAGGACCTCTTCTGTGCACCAAATAATTTCGGAAGAGCTGCGGGATTCAACGGGCGAGTTGACGGCGGTCTCAGACATCATGTACCCCGACCTACTCGCCGCTGTGAACGGGCATCTGATGAACGGGTGTGGGGTTGCTACTACAGTAAGTCTTTTGGCGGCATACCAAATCGTTCACACGCTAATAGTTCTCAGTCTATCTGGGCCGACATGGCTCTCACTGTCGGTGAATACCTCTACAATCGTATGGTACCTAAGTCTAAGGAGGTGCACATGAACGTCACAAATGTGGAGGTATTGCACGCTCAGGTTGCTCAAAAGCACACTAGTAGCGCTCAGCTGCTGCAGCTGGAAGCCAAAATTAACTTGTTTGAGCAAGCCATGACAATTCACTGGTACAATGTCTCCGCAGACGGCATCCGCTCGGAGGACTCCTTCGCGTCCGCGACGGTGCGCTTCGAGGATCCTGCTGCCTGGCAGACAGAGTGGGATCGAGTGTCACACCTAGTGAATGGTCGCATCGAGGGGTTGTCCAGGATGGCGGCTGACGCACCGCGAACAAGCTTTCCAAGAATATGACCTACACCTTGTTTAAAAATGTCGTGGACTATACCGATAAATACCGCGGCATGCAGTCCGTCGTTCTTAATGAATATGAAGCCTATGCGGACATCACCTTGGTGCCAGAGAGGCATGGCACTTGGCACACACCACCACACTGGATTGACAGCGTTTTTCACCTCGCAGGTCTCATTATGAATGGCGGTGATGCTTCCAATACAAAGGATTTCTTCTATGTCACTCCTGGATGGAGCAGTATGCGCATGGCCAGGCGACTTAGGCCTGGCGCAGGCTACCGCAGCTACGTTAAGATGTTCCCCACCGAGGAGGCAAACATGTACGCCGGCGATGTCTACATATTACAAGACGGTGTCGTTGTGGGCATGGTGGGCCAAATGCTGTTCAGGCGGGTACCTCGCTTGTTGATGGACAAGTTCTTCTCGCCACCTGACATGCAGAAGAGCTCTACGGGTGAGAGTGCTCCCAAGCCTGTTGCGCCTATCCCCGCCCCCGCAGTTCCTGCTTCGAGGGAAACTCTAGCGCCGACATCGGCCGCGGTACTAAAGAAGCCCAACACTGAGGCGCCATCTGTGCCCACTTCTGGGCCTGGCGAGAAAACTCCTGGACCAGCCCCTAAAGCAACCAAGCCAGCAGCTGTTGAGGCCGCCGCGCCGGCCATCGACGAGGCGAATTCGGTGATTGCCGATTGCCTGCGACTCATTGCACGTGAGACCGGTCTGGAGGCCGACGATCTCACCGACGACGCTTCCTTTGTCGAGCTAGGCGTCGACTCGCTCATGTCACTCGTACTGTCGGAGAAGTTCCGCACTGAACTCCAGCTGGAGGTCAAGAGCTCGCTCTTCCTCGAGTGCCCAAGCATCAGAGACTTGAAAGGATGGCTGGAGCAGTACTGCTAGAGGAACTCTCAAGCGAACACGAAGAAGAAGCACCAGTAGACGGAAGTGCAGCACCAGAACGGATCGTTTGATGAATAAATATGTTTTTAGGTTTTGTTCGTTTCAAACTTGATTGGTTTCCCCATTTGATTTGGCGTCTAAAGGGTGTAAGACGTGAGTAAGGGAAATAGACTGCATGATAAAGAACAAGGCACACAAGGGTACTGATGGGATTGGATATATTTCTTCAACTCAATGAGCAGGTTATATAAAACTCAAAGGTAGCGGACTGAAAATCCTCGTCTAGCTTTACGCCAAAGAAGTTCCCCTTTCAAAACACTTCTACTTCTCTTCAGAACTTATATTCTCGCAAAGCGAGCAAATTTTTAACCAAGCTAAGAGAGCTGGATTTGTACCCTATTCATTTTACCGTACCTAGATCCTTAAAAGACAACCCGTCTGTTTAGCTGTCCACTTTACCATTTTGTGCAAGCAGTGTCATTGATGAGTACTCCAGTCGTTTTCTAAAACAAAGTGCAATTCCTATTACTCCCAACGGGCATAATCGGGAAAGTAACGGTCATGGATCCTTTGCGCGTAGTCGACCACTGCGGGGAAGCTTTTCACCACCTTTTGAGACTCGGGCCCCCTAAGCAAAGGAACTGTCAGCAAAGGAATCATGAAATGACCTAACGGGGAAGGGAAACAGGAAACATACGCAGTGCAGACAAGCGCCGCGGCGATGAAGCCGAACACAACCGGATCCGCTTCGGACGGCGTGTTGCCTCCCAAGACCCAGAAGGTCGCGTCGTCGTCGTCGCCCGCGTCGGTCTCCGTCTTCTTCTTCCTTCTCGACGCAGCGAGAAGCGCGTCAACGGACTCCCAGATCTGCTGCCTAAACGAGATGATCTCTTCGGCCGAGTATCGCATGGTGCCCTGGCCATGCAGAGTCTGGCTGATTTTGCGATGGACGAGCAGACCGACAAGTACCTGAGCGGGGTAAGGCAGCGATGCAAGAATGTGTGATCGCATGGTGTAATAGTTCTGGTGCCATCGTTCGTAGTTCTAGAGATGCGACAATCGACTTATCAGTCTTTTGTGTTTTAAAAACAGATAAAAAAATCTCAGCTGACGATTAGACATGGGGGAAAGGATTTGAAATGAGGGACACGACCCACCTGATAGAAATACAGCTTGTCTTCCAGCAGAGCCCGAAGTGCTAAATCATGAGCTTTCTCCGTGGGCGAGAGTTTATCGTTGAAGTCATCCGTCACCTCGTTCTCCACTAGCTTCTCGACAATGAGCGTGGAATCCCCCAGCATAGCCTGACTGTCCGAGTTCGTCTTGGCAAGCGCAACGTACGGGATCTTGCCCCGCGGAGCCTGCGACAACGACCCGGCCTCGGTGCGATAGGAGAGTCCAGCGAAGCGCAATCGAGCTTCGAGCTTGTTGACGAAGGGCGACCACACGTAGGCGTCCGAGCGCGGGAAGCCACGGTAGAGCGTTATGTGGAGCTGGGGCTTGAGATGAGAAGCCATTGTTTACAGCAGGCGCGTGTTGGGGTTCATTACAAAGAGCTTCGAAGGTCTGACAGCGGGAACTATATTCGCATGCCCGGAGTCCGGCTTTGCAGCGAAATCGTCCATGGAGGACCAGGTTCGGAGCCCTAATTAGCCCGAAAGTTGCGTGCGAAGGGGCTGCTCTGTTGTATAGACGCGTTTTTGGTCACGTGTGACATAGAACTAGCGTGACTCGGTTAGATCATCAGCCCCACAGAGCAAAGGGCGTGCCAGAGTCCACCAGTCATTGCGGGTGACAGGCTGACAGCAAGTAGATTATTTCCCCAAAGAATATGCTTTTTTTCGTCTTCTATTTATCAGCTAGAGCCAATGACATTTCACTCATTTCTGTACCCCCTAAAATTGCCACCACAGCCAGTTAGGGGCCTATGATGAGCCATTGGAGGCCTTGCTGGCTTACGCAGTCACACCAGACGGGGGTGGGCTAGGCCTCGATGGTACCTCTATTACTCTCGCAGTCGCCGTATCAATTTGAATTCCTTCTAGCTATCAATTCTCCTGTCTCCCAATTTCAAACGTTATATTTGCTTTCTTTTTTCTGTAGTCCACAAGTTTAAGCGTTTGCTGCCCTTATCTAGTCTCTTATGCTTACCGGGAAGGCGTTGCACTTTTCAAAGCACTTTAGACTGTCTGCTAGTCGTTTTGCTCTAGAACGCACTCGCAATAAGAATTGCCCGAGGCTCATGGATCTTTTGATGTCCTGCTCCTGGCTTCGCAATATCTGACAACCGCCAGCGGCAGTGAGGCGGATCATCCGGAAGGCTAATGGCCAGGTGATTGTGTACTGGTCACTTTGCTTCAGAACGCCTGTCAGGAAAATTGCCCAGCAGTGCTCGTGGCTATGGTTTCGGGTAAAGCTGGATTCCCTCATCAAACGCAACTGAATACGTGCTGATGTTAGCTTCAGCGACGACGTTTGAACTGTTCAATGTTGAGAACCTCGAACGGCTCGTTGTACCCTCAGAACCAGGCACAGATACATCTATCCCCTTTAGAATCGATGGTACATCAGTGGCAATAAGCCGATACGGGGAGATCTTGAGCATATTACAACACGTCGCTGGTCAAAACCAACAGATAATTGCGCTTGATACTTGTGAACCCCAGTATCCATACATGAAAGAACACAATGAAGAACTCAATTAGCGCTCGAAGCGCCAAAGGACTGGACTCGTTGCTCACCTGACGCCCTCCCCCAACAGTGAAGATAAGTCATTCGAGCCGAAACTTGAGTAGGTGAAGGGTCGCTAGCCACGCATTTCTTACGAGCTTGATAGGCTCACGATCTCAATACAATTCGCAGTAGAGCAAAGAACTATATCACAACAGTTTCTACTCCTTAACCCATCCAATGAAGAAAAAGAAGTACAATATGCTCTTCAGGCGGTAGGCTCTACCGTGACTACGTTACATGTTGAGGATGATAGATGGGAAAGGAATGGCGAATTCGACTGGTTAACCACAAAACCTCAGATCTTCCGCAATTTGAATGGCTCCTTTACTCTCGAAGAAAGCGAGGCCGTTTTGCAACGAGATGGCACCACGACCGAGAATAGCACGCGGAGTGAAGCGGTCATGGCTATTTTCCACAATGGGATACGCATCAGCTCCGAGAACATCGTCTTGATCCCTGTTGAGGACGAAAGCCCGGCTCGCCGAGGAATGAAAAATCTACCGCTAAGCCAGGAATCATTTGATATGCTTTATGTCCCACCATATGGGGTACAAGAATTGATTTTGCAGTACAAATTACGACCTCACCGCAACAAGGAAATGTCGTATTTAAGCTATCTCGATGTGGGTACATTTCTGCACAATGATCAGCCTGGCAGCTGCGGCTTTGGGCGTGACATCGAATTCAACACCATCTTCAGACGAAACCTAGAACACATTTTATGCCTATGCCTTGTCAAGAATGTACCAGATTCGAAGAGGCCCGCGAATTCCCTTTGACACTACATTTGCCTCAGGATCAACTCCAGCTGGTGATCTGTAAGATTCCTACAACTCTCTTCAATTGCATATAGTGTTACTGACTTTCACAGATTTGTTTTCCGTTATCTTTTGTATATGTATCGAATCCTGGGAACAGATGATTATGGCTGGTCCGAGTCTACCTCTTCCTCAAGTTCTTCTACTACAAGTACTCTTTATAGATCGGTTTTGCAAGGTCGTATCAAAGAAGCGTGCCAAGGGCATCTGCGGTGGTGTTTTGATAGGACGTATTCTTAGCCCCGAAAAGCTGGCCTCTCTTGGGTAATGTTGAGAATGGACTTAAAAGTCCTGGAGATGACCCCGGTTCTGAAGTCTTCTACTGGAAGCTTACACATATTGAAATTGTTCGAATTTTCTCTGGTTTTCGACAATGATGAATTACTAATAGTGGATTGCCTACAAAAGTGCGCGAACATGTGGCTTGATGCTTTGGCAGGGTACATAACCAGACAAACCTATGTTCCATGGGAAAATTATGATTACGAGGAATCAGAGAGGCTAAGTCTTTCGGAATATCGCTTGGGAGACCTTATTTATATATGGAAGGCTCTCATGTTCGTCAAGAAAATGACCACACCCTCTCTCACGGACCACGACTCACTGTCAAGTACTGCGAAGAGGCTCAAAGACCTGGATCTGCACCACGGCGATACTCGGAAGATCATCCTACGGCGCTTTATCTTCCAAAGTCGCGACACACGAACAAGCGATTACCTTTCTTCATCCGAGACTTTGTCGCAGAGTGATCAAAAAAGTAACGGACGGCCTGATCCAGAAGAGAGGTAGCCTACTGATGCGTTCGTGGTCGCTGTGCGTCGATCTCGCGTAAGAGATAGAATGTTGTTCTATGCTAAGGATACGACGGTCTATGACGGTATCCAGTGGGGGTTCTTTGAAGATGACATCAACATCAAGGGCATCAATGCTCAGGGCGAGGTGGTGAAGGCTGATGTCGCGCTTACATGGAAGCAAACCATTCGAGCCCAAGGTGTCCATCACGAATCCATTTGGAACAAGCCACTACGGTATGCTCTGGCCATCGCTATTGCCAGTTGTGATCAGACTTTAGACGATTCGAGGCATCCAGCAGAATTAGCGCAAACTTCTTGGGAACGGCTTCTCAAAATGGTCACACCATGTGGATTGTTTATCAGCAAGATCGTTGGCGAAACGAAGCTTCCAGACACAAGGGTGTTCCACGGTAATTCTCGTAGCCCTTGGGAGACTGCAGCTGTACTTCTAAGGCACCGGTACAAACTTGTAGATTTAGACTTTGTAGGTCATATCTCATCATTCCCTGAGACGACGGGAATTTCATGCTATATGAAGCCACCTACGAATGGGGCGGCTATGAGACTGTCGGCTTCATGAGCAACAATCTGGCGGTCTTTTGAAAGCCATATTGGCCAAACGTCAATCAGTTCCTTCGACCTCGTCGGTTTTTGCAAGCATATTCACCCCATTTCGATTCCAACGAGGACTTGCTGATATTTTCCTGATAGATGGCAAGAAGATTTGCCTGTCTCACTTCCACGACGGCTCTCCGGCAACCTCACCAAACAGCAAACGACTATTCCGCAAACCAACGCAGCTATTTACCTAGAAGCGAAACTTACTTTGGAGAAAAAGATTAAGTCAGAGAAGATGAAAACCAATTTTCCAGAGAACAGTAGACCTTAGCCAAATATTTGACCCTATAGGTGCGTTTCCGTTCACTATGTTTCAACAGGTCGGAAACATCGAGATAGGTAGCTGGTTTGCTAATAAGGATTTAGAGAGGAGAATGAAGGACTGGATGTGTCCCTTCCCCAGTTTCTTTAATACACACCCTCTTCACAAAGTCATACTAGATGAAATAGACAACTTAGACCGACGCCTTGAAATGGATGTCAAGAATGACTTAGTCGGCAACCTTCGAGGGAACCTAAGAAAAACTCTCAATAGAGGTGCGGCCGAGTGGACCAGGATAGATGAGTCTGGTAGCAAACTTATGTGGAGCTCTGTTCTTGTCAGAATTGCTCACTACACAAGCGAAACATTGACTCTTCACTGGTACTTTCCCGAATTATTGGAAGAGTATCTTCACGAAGTTCGAAGTATTGCGCACATTACGAAGATGTTTCAGTGTGTCCGACCCATGCGCCTATAGCAGAATTGGGACTAATCACCTAGTAGTTATTTCGGTCCATTCCAAGCTGTAGACGCCTTGGTGCTTTATCTCATAAGTCCATTTGACGATAGATACATCAGGGCACAATTCATAATACGCCACAGCAATTTTATGATCCATTTCCACGAAAATGTAAGGTTATGTTCCTCGCTGGACCGAAAGCGATGAGTTGAGATATAGAGATCTGGTGGACATTCAAAGAAAGCGTGCGGAAAAACATGTCTCTACGTTGCATGACCAGCACCGACAAACCCAGAGTACCATCGATCAAGTTAAAAGTCATAGGCAAGAGGTACTCGAGTTGCAAATAATCAATAACCTTTGGTCACTAAATGTAGTCGCAGTTGATAGACATTCTTAGTCTTGCGGAATCCCGAGTTGCAGCAAATAACGCAGAGAATGTCCGGATCTTTACGTATGCTACAGTGATATTTTATCCCTTGAGCTTCTTATCAGTAAGCCCAAACTTTGTGTATGTCCTAGGCGTAAATCAGACTGATCGTTACACCTTAGAGTTTCTTCAGCATGCAAGGCCCGCCGTGAGTATCGCATCACCCAGAGGAGATGCTCCAGCTCACATAGACATAGCAACCAT
>JAABUK010006615.1_pt1 | contig 17198 bp, 23 predicted proteins | sample 5559141 | NCBI WGS metagenome assembly JAABUK01 (sample SAMN10711869, study PRJNA513367) | rock metagenome | isolation source: Antarctica rocks | place: Antarctica: Victoria Land, Pudding Butte nord | collected 2016-01-03 | reverse complement strand
GACGGCATGCAATGCCATGATGCTTGCAACTGATTTGTGCCCTGATGGCCTGCAAAAGCAGTGTCAGACACAGTCTCCTGGCACTGTGTCAGAAACACCATTGGCTACAACCCCTCCAATGCCACAATACTCAAACGCATGCAAGGCTGCATGTACAGTATCACAGAATGGTGCACAAAGACAAACCATTGCATCTGCAAAGCCTGCTGCAGGACGCATGTACACCCTCATTGACCAACAGAAACAGAAACGTGAGTGATTCCCAAGCAGGCCTTCATACACTATGGTAACAAACCTGAAGCCCTGAGTCGTATGAGGCATAGATGAGACACACATTGGGAAGTGGCCCCAAGGAAACTTCATACACAATCACCATAGAAACACACCTGAAGCCCTGAGTCATATGAGGCACAGATGAGGTACTCATCAGGGATCTTGTCCAGGTCCACAGCGGCCTCCAACAGCTCCTCAAACTTCACCAAGTGCTCATCGTCATGGTACTCTGCCAGTTTATTTGCATACCTGCAACAGGACAATTTATAAGAGTCATACATGCTTTTGCTGTGAGTGCTGTGGTATGTGCTTTGTGATATCAAGAATTTCTCGTGAGAGCAAGCGTATAGGCTGGCTCAGCCAGAAAGATGCCAGATCTTGAAAAGAAGACCCCAGCCTGCACTTTTGAGGCTAATGCCAGAGCAAAGGCTGGACAGGTGAAAATCAATCAATCACGGATGCAGCAAAGCAGTGATAGTGCTGCAGCCAATGCGTGCAGCACAGCAGTGATCTTGCTGCAGGCAATGCGTGCAGCACTGACCTGGTTCTGAGAAGCTCAGCATGAGGTCCAGGGTGATCCAGCAGGGCAGCTTGGATCATGGGCAGTTTGCTGCTGGCCCTGTACAACTGGCACAAGTCTGACAAGCTAGTCTTGCGTCGCTCCAGCTTCCTTGTCAACCGCTCCACGTCTGGCATGCCTGCACCATGTGATACTTTATGACTCATCCTTTTACCTGTCGTCAGACGCATGTCACAGGGGCACAACACCTGCCAAGTGAAAATGCTGGACAAGAAAGGAGTTCCACGAGCATGCGCACAACAGGATAATTAGGCTGTGTCTGCTTACAGTGACCTCACAAATGGAAGATGTACAAGCAAACAATGCTGCTGGCTGGCTAAAGCTTTGTACTCTCTCTGTCTGCTGGTTGAACAGTTGCACTTCAGCATTTATGAGGAACGCGGAAGCAGGGCACAAGAAAACCTTCGGAAAGTTACGGGATCCGACAGGTATCCTGTGTTTGGTTCACTGGGCACATAAAAAGATTTCAGTGAAACCGTCAAAAAAAAAGTGTTTGATTTTTGGTTTACCTCGCAGGTGTTGGTCTCTGAGGCTTTCCCTGAGGGTGGGGTCACTGGTGAAGGTCTCCACAATGTCATGCCTCACTGTGATCTCTGCCAAGTCCACCAGAGGCTGCTTCAGCCACACCTGCAAGCCCACCCCAACACCACTTACTTATCGACAGACACACAGACAGACAGCCAGACAGACAGACAGACAGGCACATCAAGATGACCGGCTGTGCACTGTTGCTGTTTTGGTTGGTGATGACTTGCAGTGCCAAATCCGCAGTCGGTTGTTGTCATATCACAATGCACAGACATATACATATCTGAATGTAGTAAAAGCACAAAGAAATATGCATTTGGGTGCAGTCAAAAGAGGCTTGTGAGGCTTGCCTTGAGCAGGCGCTTGCCCATGCTAGTCCTGGCTCTGCTCATCAGGCCATACAAGCTGAAGTTGTCGTTGGCGTCAAACTTGGTCTTCATGACATTGAGGGCGCGCTGTGCTGCGGCATCCAGGCGCATGAAGCGGCCCATGTCATACAAGGACAAGCTGTACTTGCCGTGATTGCCCACATCCGCCAGCACCTCACTGAAGGCCATCACACCTGCGCAGCAGATGTATGCCTACTGACCCAAGAGGGAAAGTATCATGTTGCTAGGCCTTCTCTGGCTTCAATGATAAGGCTCTTTCCCCCTTTTCTAAAGAGAGAGTACAATGCTTTAGCCAGTCAACTGCTGAGAGAGGGAGATTGCAATGCAGCTGAATGTCACTGAACAAGCATGACCTTGCTGTACATACACTCACAAGTTCGCAGAGGGCTAGCCCGAATTGAGGCAAGCTTGTGTGCACAAGCTGTGAGGGTAGGCAAGAGCTGGTTTATTGTGTTGCCTGTGCTGAGCTCAGAGTCACCATGCCTGAGTTGTCTACGAAAGATGTCAAGAACACCAACAGGTGCAAGCTGACACACACATGTGGTGTGCTGTTCAATAAAATGTTGCTTGGTCTGTGCCTGCCTGCTGACTTGCATAATCTGTATCACATAATCCAGCATATTATTGCTTCTTTTCTTGATTTATATTCCTGTACACAGCGCTGCATTGCTTTGCTGCCCGGATGCATGGCTGATGGGTACACCTATGACCATTGCCATATATCAACTGGCGACGAAATTCTGCTCTTGACTGGAATTCAGCAAAAAAGCGCCAACATTGAAATGCCCACCTGCTAAAGCAGAAGAGGCCAGCTTGCGCTCCAGCACATCTCGGTGCTGTTCCACATTGCCTGACTTCAGCAGACGAGTGAGGTCCTGCTCCAGGTTGTTGGTCTTGAAAGAGGCCCGGGGCCGTTCTGAGCCAAGAGCCCCACACCGGCTCATCACATCACGCATGCGGCTTGCATCAGCAGCCTGTGACCCTGCATCTGGCTCCTGCAATACATCCCCAATTCTGTTGTGACTGCGTAGCTGGGAGACTGATCTGGACACTGCTGAATGGAAGCTAGGATGCCATGAACAGCAGGTCAGCACTTGTTGCATGTGACTTGCACCAGCTTTCTGTGACTTTGCAATGGCTGAGCCCGCCCTGATGCATTACACAGTGCCTCCACTGCCTCATGGTGTAAGACAGCAGTGTAGGCACTGTTTGCTGCATCAGGGCGGGCTCAGCCATTGCAAAGTCACAGAAAGCTGGGTCAGAGCCAGCAAGCGTGCAGTTGCTGTGTGCACATCGCTTCTTCAGCAGCGGTATGCTCAGCTTGTGCAGCTGCTGGGGGCAACTTCAAGCATCACATTAAGAAGTTGCAGCAGGAAGCCCTGACCTTGGGGAGAACACACTCTTTAGCCCCAAGCTGCACCAAGACAGTCTCCAGGTTGCAGAAGTGCTCATCATCGGTGAACTGGCAAGCACCCAGTTTACGCCCAGTGGCATCACAGTAGGCCACCCCAACAGTGCGGCTGCCCTCCACATACTGCAGAAACACTGCCATCACCACAGGCACATCTGCCATGTCCGTGTTGTGGTACAGTTCCTCCTCGAAGGAACCCAGCTTGCCAGGTGATGCTGTCCTGCAGCACTGACACTGTCTGTTTGTGGGTGTTCACACAATGCTTGTCGCAGATTTGGTGATGCTTGGGTTGCAGGGGCAGGAGCTGCACCAATACTGCAGCACACCCAAGCCTCATGGTGGATGAAGAGTCAACAGCACAGAACCATGGGCACAGTGCAAGCGATACAATCAGCTGGAATGAGCAGCGCACATCGTCACCATTGCTGGTGGAAGGGCAGATCCAGCCTGTGACGTACAAGATGGAGTTGAGCTCTCAAAAATGACCAAGAACTATGTATGGTACATATTGCAGAGCTTCACATAATCACTAAAGGACACGTGTACCATAACATGCTGGCCAACTTCGGCAGCAAGATACAACATTGGGAGGAAAGGACGCAGTCCTGTGGCATGCTTGGCAAGGATCAACAGATTGGGCTGCTGCAGTTTGAGCTGATTGTAGCATAGGACATGTGGCAAGCCAGGTGTCAAAGCTCACCTGACTTTACGCCATGCAGCCCCTGAGCCTTCATAAAGCTCTACTGTGTGTTCTGCTCTCTCAAGCAGAAGCTCGCGTAGCACTGTCTCGTACAAGCTGCGGTTGAGTGTGACACCTGCAACCCAGCTGTGAAGTCATGAATTTGCAGTGCTGTGTCCAAAAAGCATTGCTAGGTCTTGGAAATACCAGGTAAGCCGCTATCTTGCTTCCCCAAGTACTTCACCACTGCGGTGGTCTTGTAAAACTGCCTGGCGACGAACAAGGCGTCTTCGCCGTGCACGGAATAGAACCCCTGCAAAGACCTCATACAGTGCTGCATCTTGAAGTTTGAACGCGCACTTCGACCTCATTGCCACTGTCTCCGACGCACCTTGCGATCGAAGAACCTGACGATTGTTTTGTCCTGTGCAGTGTACACAAGGCATGAGTGATGTTGCTGGCTAAGCTAAGGCCACGCCAGGCAAGAGCGAGTTCGATCCTGGCATGCGTCATGCTACCTTCGATAGGGCGTTGTACCATTGCACGAACCCATATTGGGATTTGTCGTCCAACTCTAATTCTGGTGCAGTGACGTCGCCAGCGGGCTCCATTTGACTATAAAGTCCGGGAAAAGGCAAAACCAGAGGTGTATGCGTGATCACAAACTCATACCACGGGCGGAGACCTTGTCCAGAAGCTTTGCAAGTCAGGTATCTCAGTTCTCACTTAGAAGTCAGCAAATCTGGTCATCACAGCCGGGCAATTTGACGCTCGCACCGACTACACCTGCAGTGCCACCGCTGCATGCTTTGCGGCATGCTTTGAGTGTGTGTGCGTGTCACTGGCAAATATACATTTGCCTCTTAACTGGGATTTCTCTGCTCTAGGACTTCTGTATTGGGCTTCAGGTCCGGCAGCCGTTGATATAGCTATTGCATCCCCAGCGAATCCGTAGACTGCCTGCGTTCGTCTGATAGCGTGACTGATCATGGCCAAAGTGTTTGACGAGGACAACGTACACAATTTTTGGGGCCTCTCCCCTAGTATTGACGTGCTAGCATTACTTCACAGCTTGCCTGTATCGGTCAGTCAGCATAGCATGCTCGAAAGGCTTGCGGAGGCTGACGCTATCCACCTTCTGCAGGTATGAGTGCTTTTGTATGTACTGATCAGTCAGTCTGGGGGTTTGTGTTGCCTTTTATACCGTCATTGCGTTGCAGATCGGTGCCTATGACTGTCGCCATTCAGCACAAGCATTAGCTAGCATGTGCAAACTCACAACGCTTCCCAACAGAACACTGCACATTTGGGTCTATGAGGAAGCTCCTGAAATTCTTGCACGGCACATGCTACTTTTGAGCGTTCTCCTAGACAACACGCTTCCTGTACGCCAACAAACTGAGCTGTTCATTGAACTGCATGGCAATGCGTGCATTCAAGCAACTACCGCTCAGTATCTTGGTAAGTCTTGCAGAGACAGCTCTTCTGTGACAGCTGTCAGTAGATGATACTGTTAAGGGACTATAGTGGTAATCTGAAGTTTGCAGGGAAGCAGGGCCACATGCTTGAGAGTGTCACCTTGAACTCCTGTGCTGGCACTGAGGCTGCACCAGCCAGTGTAATCACAGAGCTGTTTGACCTGTCTTTGATGCGATTTCAGCAGAGAGATGATGTTGCTGAGACATTCAGGAAGTACAGCCACAAGGTGCGGCTGTGCCATGCTTGCATGCTGCTGTTACTAATGTCAGATGTTTGTCTGTCTGTATAGTCAAAGCAGCACACAATGGCGCAATTGTAGATTGCCATGCCTGCCTGGAGTAGCATTCAAGGCAGATATTTGACAGAACGGGACTGATTGCTTGGTCATGCTACAGATGCAGGCACCTTATGACATGCAGACAGCATGGGATGCCCGCATCAGGAAGTTTTATGGGTCCAGATATGACTACAAGCGCAACGCGGTACATACGTTGCTGCACCAGTATTGTCATTTGCAACATGTGCTGTGAAACTGCTGCTTGTGAGTCCTGTCCAAGTGGGCAGTCTGGCACAGCAATTGCAACATCTGTACTAGACTGGTCAGCTCCTTGCTCACACTTCAGCCAAACAGCCGTGTGAGCTGCAGTGTGTGTCGCCCAATGCAAGGTCTCAAGTCTTATGCACAGAGCCACATCAGGCTATGCATTGCGAAATGCAACACCTTGCTTGGCATTCAGATAGACTGGGACTACCACATGAGGTTAGCCCAGCAGGGCACCCCGGGGCTTGACCCCAGCGCAGGCAGCATCATCCACTTCTACCACTTCAGGCGGTGGAGGGAGTGTGGAGTTGCATATGAGCTGCGCGACTGCAAATACAGTCAGGCTAACCCCACGCTCCTCAGCACTGCCTTTGGCACCTGCAAGGAGTACAAAGACAGGTCAGAACCGCAATCATTTGTACCCAACAGAAATGCATTTCTGTTTGGATGTCTGCAACATGTGTTGCAATGAAACAAAGTGAGAGATTGCAAGTGCCACGCTTGGCATACAAACTGCTACACTCAGACGTCATCCAATCCTCCACATACTATGTTTGGTTGTTGCATGTTGCTCACTCCCATGACGGTGGTTTGTGGGAACCTGCTTGCTGTTTTGGCCGTAGGCAGGATGCAGCAGAACTGCTGCTGTTTTAACCAAAAGGTTTGTGGTGCAGACTTGGGAATGACAAGGGCCGCAGTGTGTCTGCCTGGGGCTTTTGGGGTGACATACTCAACTCTCCCTACCACAGTTTTGGCACATCCTGTTCTGAGCCCAGCTTCCTCAAGATCAGCAACAAGCAGTTTGTACACACCGCTGTCAGTGTGGCAGAGTACAATGTCACGGTGCGCTGCATGTACCTCTGCTACTGCTTCTGTCGTGCAAGCAGGGATAGCCTGCGCTAGTGAAGCACACTACAGCCTGCTTGCTGCTATACTTGAGGTTGCGTTTCCTCTGCGCCTGGCTGGCAAACACAGCTCTCAGCTTCATCATGCTACACAGCTTCTCTGCAGAATTGCCAGCAGTCTGTCAGAGCATCTGCACAGATGTTGACTGCCCGACGCAGAGGCATCAGTTCTCAGCGTGGGACAGAATTGCCCAACACAGAACAGCCTGACGTCGTGATGATGATCACTTGGAAAAGACCAGTCAGATAAATCAAAGCCTGGCCATTGGCAGCTAGCCTGATTGTATTTGTTGATGTACCAGAGTTTGGGGATGTGCAGGCTATAATAGAGGAGATGCGCAGAGGAAAGGCCTATGAGCTGCCTAAGGAAGGAATGGCAAGGAGCAAGCTGGCTGCTGGACCAACAACTCTGGAAGATTTGGTAGGTCAATTGTCTTTGCAGCACAAACTCGTCCCAGCAGATAGTTTGCAACCATGCATGGTGCTAATATGCCGTTAGTGTGCTTAGCATCGTGATGGTACATGCAAAAGCAGCCTGACATGGCTGATGTGAAACAGCCATCTTACAAGCCCACGCATGCAGTGCCCAAGGCTAGTTGTCTAGACGTTTCTTTTATTAAGCCCATATGTCTGTCTGGCTATGTACTCAAATCTGCCATCCAGGAAGAGATGGCCGACAATCCAGATGGTCAATCAGCAACCAAGCCAGACGAAGCAAGTTCTAGCAGCCAGTCTGATTCTGGTCAGAGTGCAACAGAGAGGCAACAAGCTGAGGCATCAACCTCGCAGGTCAGCTGATCTAGCTCTTCTGTCTGTTGCTACACATGCATTACAGTCATGTGTTCAGCCTCTGCTTTACAGCTGTGATCTGCAAAGCAACCATGCTGGGGATTGTCAGCTGGGTCTGTAATCAGTGCATAGGATCTTTCATCATTTTGTATCATATTATATTGTCAAGCGTCAGCGTGTGCAACTGCCCCTTTTCTACGGCTTGGTCGGCAAACTGCCCCTTTTCTGAAACAAACATGGTATTGTTGTCAGCAAAAGGCATGACTGCATGAGACAACATCTGCAGCTTTGGCTCAAGCCCAGCTGTATCCATGTCGAAATGGAGACTTGTGGCTAACAAGGCAATCACACCATAGTCATCGCACTTGTTGAGCACAAATTGACCATTGTTCGACATAAGTATTTATTACAGGCATCGGCACAGGAGCAGGCACAGTCAGATGCATTAGACGCAGCCATGACAGACAGATGCAAACATGTCAAAATACACTTCCTGACAGGAGACATCAAGAAGTTGCTGCTCAGTCGCAGCAAGTATGCTGGCATGTTTTCTGCCATCACAGTGGGGCATAGGCATGTGCACTTGGTAGACAAGGAGCATGAGCTGCAGAAAGTGGCTGCACCTGGTGCAGTGCTGGCTGTAGAGACTGCAAAGTACATGCTGCAGCTCACAAGCAAACAGGTATGGGCGTGTATCTGGTGATGTTGAGGGGAATGTAAGCCAAAGTGTGTTAGCCAAATGCTGAGTATTTGCTGCAGCGCACCCGCATGAATGTATGCATCGTCAAAGCTTTCATACTGTTTGGGTGGCAGTGCATGTCTGCTGATAATGGTACATCACAAAAGCCATCAGCAGTGATTTCATGAGCCACGGACAGTTGATGATAACAAGCAGTAACAACATACTCTGGAATGTTGTTCTTCTGTTTTCAGCAAAATGTGCACTATAAGCAGCCCCACAAGTTGTTATGCATGCTATACTTCACTGAGCTCTCTCCTGCTGAGACTTGATTAGAGCTTACTACGATCTATGATGCATACCTGCAGGTGGAGCTGTTCTCGGAAGCTGTAGCAGGCAAAGCAATGAATGCTGGCTGGCAAAGCCTCACCAAAGATGAATTGCCAGAGCCAGATGCGAATCAGTTGTTTGCAATGCCAGGCTGAAACCCCTCAAGTGTGCTCAGCTGATAGCATGTTCAGGTCTTTGACATGAACAACTATGAAGTGTTCTGCCGCAAAGTGTTATTGGTCAGGATGCATGGGACTTCGGCATCAACAGTCTCTTGAGACACACCAACATCTTGAATTAAGTTGAGGTAGACTATTTCTGGAACTGATCCATCAATGTTAAAGGCTCCGCAAACCCATGTACTATAATATCACTGCGCAATCAGATGCAATGCCATCTAGCTCTGCTCGTCAGGCATTACCATCACTGATGACATTTGTTGTAGCATGTCCCCAGTGTATGACACAATATTTGGGCTTTCACGGTGCTTGGCATATGAGGCATCTCCCTTTGGCGCTGCATCACACACAGTTTGCTGATTATCATATGGATTACTGCCAAAACAGCTACATCCTTGCTAAGCAGCAACTCACCAAGCATTTTACTGCAATGTAAGACAAAGCAAGGCTTAGCCACATGCAGTTAGGCACACAAAACCTAAGTGCTGCACCTGGCGTTATGAGGCTGGATGAGATACCAGCTATGCAAATGTCGTTCATCATAACTGCATTTTGCCAAATGCCAAGCTGTTGATAGGCCGGCATAGCACTCTCTGCTTGATATGCCACTGATGCCTAGAGGAGACAATGCAATGGATGATGGGTTTAGCTGTAAGTCTCACCAGCAAAATGTGGCTGCAAAACAGTGTCTTGCTGCACAGGCAGGTATGCTCAGATGCGCCTACCTGGAGTGTCCACAAAGACTTCAGACACAGCAGTGACAGCAACAGCCCTCTCCAGCTTTCGGTCAAGCTGCTGCAGCGCTGTTTCTTCTGCTTTCACCTCTGTCTCCTCTGCTTGTACCTCTGCTTCCTCTGTTTTCACCCCTGTCTCCTCTGCTTTCACCCCTGTTTCCTCTGCTTTCACCTCTGTTTCCTCTGCTTTCACCCGTACTGCCTCTGGACTCTGCTTGCCCTTGCTGCCAGGGGGCCGCTTGCGCTTCTTGGCTGGTGGACGGGTCAACAATGGGTGCCTGTTTTCCCCACTGATAATTTCTGCTGCCTGGACTGCAACAAAAGTGCAGATGGACATGAGGTGCTCAGCAATCACTGCCAAGGCTGCTCTTGGGCCGACTGCTGCTATAGCTGCTGCTGCTGCGCCCTCCAAACTGCCAGGTGATGCTGCAAGCTGTTGATGTTCACGTTCACGCTTGACCTCTACCAAGTGCAGCTCCTCTTTACTACGTGCTGTTTGAGTCAGCTCAGACAGCTTAGCTGACACTGCCTGCAATGCAGGATGTACAGGTTTAGGTTGAATGGAGAATCAGCACCCTTAGGAACAATGGAGAGTAGCGATATGACACATGATCAGGAGAGATTGCCAAATTTTATGCACCATCTCAAACGCACACAATAACACCACATAGCCTTCAAGAAATTGTCACTGCATCAGCTCAGGTATTGTGAAACTGATCATGCACAGTCATTGAACCACGGCGACTGCCACTCAGCCACAGTCTGCTGGGAATGTTCTGTACAAGCAGGGCTAGTAAGCACCGATGCTTGACCTTTGTTTTCAGAGACACTGTAATGAAACTGAAGGCACTCGTTACTTGCATGCATGCATGGGAAATCCCTATAAAGTCACCTGGTGCCAGTCCTGCCGCTGGTGCCGTTCAAACATGCCCAGATACATGAAGATGAGCCACAGATGCTTGCGGAAACGATGCCTGTAGACGAAATCTGGACACTCGCAAGTGCGATTACGGTCTTTCAGCTCCACAATATACTGACTGCCAGTCGACCCAATCACCACAAACCTGCAGCATAACGGAGCTGTCTCTTGTACAGAACAGAAAAGACTACGCTTTTTGGCGTCAATCTAATGAGATGCCAAGTATTACACCCGGCTGCCCAGGGTGTCCCTTGCACACCAGGTTTCCTTAGGAAAGCCTGGCATGCCTAGATGTGACAGGAGAAAGTCAACACTGTGTCATGACTGCTTTCAACACTCAGGTGTGCAAAACAGCTGATGACCTTAGTGTAGCAACCAATGCGTTGCTTCATGACTCACCTGGCATGGTCAAAGGTGAAATCCATAAGACCAGCGATTTTCAACTCCAAAAGCTTATCTGCCCGGCTCTTGCATTGCTTGCGCTCTAGGTGTGCTTTGTGCCCACTGTCTTGATACTACATAGGAGCAACAGAGTTGGCAAGGCTGCAAATCCTGGGAAAGTGTTTCGAGGATTGCAATTGATCATATCGTTTGATTCAAATTTAGAGGAAGCCATCATCATGCCAACATGGATGTACAATGCTCTGCAGAAAACGGATATACATAATGGTTTCTGTAAACAATATTGGACGGGTGCCCTGACCTGTGCGGACCTCTGCTATATGCAACGCTGACAATTGCGATGCTGACAACTGCAATGCTGACAATTGCAATGCTGACAAAACCTCCAGCAAGTCTATTATGCTCGTGTGCAGGATGTTCACGGCAATTGCCACTTGGGTTGCTGAGGGTCAAGATTGCTGGAACAGCATTTCACCTTGCCACACCGGGGACAGGTTCCAGTGACCATGAACAGGGCAAGTTCACTGGGCTCTTCTGATGCAGCAACCTCTGCAGTTGTCTGGGGGTTCAAGCGAAACGATCGCCTGCTTGGCATATGAGAACTAGCTGGATTGCTTGAGGGTCCACACTTTGACCTGGGGTAGATATTTGAGCAATTGTTGCCATGCAGATAGAAAACTGTAGACTGAGCGCAAGTGACTGGCTGGTCACTACAGTTGCTTGTCAGTGACGAATTCAGCTGATATGCTGCACAGCGCCTACCTCACAGGCATGACGGATGGGCTTTGGTTCAGCAGAGGCGTAGCTCACTGCTCGCTGAGGGCTTGGGGAGGCTATGGTCGGATCGCTTGATCAGCACAATCCTCGATGATCAGCAATACTTCCCGGTCAGACACGATTGCGCCAATGTACAGTGGGAGTTCTGTGACTTTCGTCGATTTGATGCTGGTTCTGTTCTGTCAAGTTGTCTTCACAGGCCTGCAGTGTCGCACGGCCGAGGTGCTTGTGTGAGACGGTGCGGCAAAAACCTGCAAACCTCAACTAGGACTGCGAACTAGCCTCAGCAGACAGCAGTACAGAAACGCAGGCCAACAATCTGGTTCCGTAGACGATGTGCAAATACCAGCAGCATGTTGTCGCCTTTCGTGGTGCCACACTATTGAGAGAGTCAAGGCATTGTCATTGCTCACTGCAAGAGAAGTTGTCATTTCTATTACACAAAATCCGTGTACAGTAGACAAGTAGTGGACAAAAGGCCAATAACAATGCATCAACCTAGCTGTTGCAATTTAGATTAAATCCAATCATCATAGCGTCAGCAAACTACTTTAGGGCCTAGCCCTTGCACCCTAGTATGTCAGTTGTTCTCACCCTTGACTGCAGGAGCAATCCATGCTGACATAAGGTCCTCCTCAGTTGCTATTGCAGCGGCATTGGGGGTTGCTGCTGCTGCTTCAGGCTTGCAGGGGAACATTTTCAGCTCTTTGCAGTCAGCATCATGCTTGGATTCACCAGCTTCTGAATCTAGCTTTGGGATGTGCATCCTACTCAGCTCCACCAGTTTAGCTGTCACTGCCTGCAGTGCATCTTGCATTTCTTGCAACACTACACAGGCTTCAGGCAAGAGTACTGCTCATTGGCACACCCATGCTTGCAGCTGTCTGATATTACTACTTGCTTTCCTTGTTCTGTTGCGTTACTGCCTGTCATGTTGCAAAAGTCAGTGTCACCTTGCCAACACATAACAAAGGCAGCATGCTTTGTCATTTGGTAGATCAGCAGGGCATGTCTGTATGCAGTGATCAACAGGTAGCCTTGAATTGTACAGCATGACACTGCCAAAGGAACGGCACAAAGAAATCAAGTACTCCACTCTTGCATCTGCAAACATGTTTACCTGATGCCAATGCCGCCGCTGGTGCTTCTTGAATATGTCTAGGTACTTGTAGACAAAGTACATATGCTTACAAACATGTTTCCTCGTAATGTGGTCTGGGCAGTCGCAGCTTTTTTTGCTGCTGTTGAGCTCCACAATGTATTGGATGCCTGTTGACCCAATGACTGCAAATCTGCAGCACGATTGTTTTAGTTTACGACTTACTCCATGTATTGATGTCAGTGCATGGCCTGGCTAGGAAGTGTATATATGAAGGCATCTTTCTCATGAGTTTACCTAATGCCTTTCTGGGACAAGGCACTAGGTACACAAGCAGAAGTGCAGCTCTGTGTTCATTGATTTTGCACATGCAGTGCTTTGTTTGGCTCTCATCTGCCGAATTTCATGCATTGACCAAATTGATGAGTTGATTGCCCATGGTTATTTGCTGACCTTGCATAGTCTTGGGTGAACTCCATGAGGCCAAACAGCTTTAGCTCTAACATCTTCTGTTTCAGACTCTTGCGGAAGGGGATGCCGGTCTTACGGCCATCGCATCTCTCTAGGTGCTGCCTTTGTCCCTTGTCCCCACGCTGCAACATGTAGCATTGCATGGACTGAGGCTCAGGTAGCAATTCACAAGATGTCATCACAGCAGAGCATGATCAAAATTGCTCAGACTTGGTTTTGCTACAGCAGCATTGGTCGTCATCAATCTGGCAAGGATTGGCAACTTGCTGCAGACATCTTGGTTTGCACATTCAAAACAGATCTCTTGGTGAGCTAAAGCATCTGAGTACAACAATGCTGGGAAATGCTTGACAAAAAGTGTCTTACTGTTGTTAATGTGCTGCTCTTGAAATACAAAAGAGCCAATTGACGTAGAAAAAACTATCAACACTTACTCTGCCACATCGAGGACAGTTCCCACTGAGAAAGAACAGCTCGATGTCACTGGGTTTAGTCGATGCACCAGCCTCAACACATAGCTGGGGGTGCAAACGAAGTGACCGCCTTCTTGGCATACTGGCAGCAGCTGGCAGAATTGGCTGCTCCTCTTTTGGACTGCATAGCTTGGTATTGCTCATGAGCAGTTGCCTATTGCTATCTATAAACTCCAAGCGTAGCTCTTACGCAAGTCAGCTTATTCAGGCCAATGCTGAGAGAGGTGTCAAGCACTTACGTATCAAGCACTTCGAAATTAGCTTGCGTGACCACTGGGGCACCAAAATCACTAGAAATGTCTTGTTCACAAGCTGGACTGTCTTGAAACCTGTCAGGAGCAGCTGGTCAGCTGTACTGCACACAACTGCACGGGCCGCCGAGACAAATGGGCGCACCGGCTGCTTTGTGTTGGGTCGTAGTCTCGCACAACAATTGCCGCCCCTGCTGACGCTTGGTTTATCATCACTGCCCAGGGCCGGCCTGCACTCCCCTAGAAATAGGATCTCTCGGCTTGACCACACGAGACTTGTGCGATGATGAGGGCATGAGACAAATAACAACTGTTTGATCGTTCTGAGTGCTCAGTAGCCCGGAACGCCATGCTGCTGATTTGTGCTAGTGGAGGAGTTCAGTGATCTTCATGCTGGCGTTATCTCTTGGCGCCAAATGAACTCAGTGTATGTACGTAACGCTTCCGTAGGGCAATCGACAATCAGTGTATTTCTCCAGGCTCGATTTGGCTGTAGCGCATCTGTAACCTACACCGTCTTTCGGTGTTGCAAGATTGCGTCTTGCCCCTTGACTGCTTTGAGGTTGGGCGAGCTCAGCGGCTGATTTGACGAAGTTCGTACAATGGCAAGTGGACATCACTTGATCTTTGTCATGCGTCGCAAAGCCAACCACGTGACTTCCGCGAGGCAGATTGCGAGAGAGAGACAGAGATCTTAATGAAACTTACAGCTTGGTTGGCCCACTCTGCGGCCTTATTCGTCTTCTGTCAAATGCAGATTCGGTCGCCAGCTGTACGTGGTCTTAAGCCTTTGCTTCGCTGTTCGAGGATGGTCGCACCAGCGAGCAGCAGTGGCACAGCTTACACCACTGGAGCCCAACATTCTGTTGCAGCTTCAAGCATCGCACCCTTTCCCAGCCCTGACAGAGCTAGCTCTGCTCAGAAGTGGTGCTTGGCTAGCTTGGCTGCTGGAGCTGTAGCCGCAATCATTGCTGGCAAGGTGGAGAGGGCACCAGTCACAGAACGGCCCCAGCTGCTCTTTGACATGTACAAGTTAGCACCCGGTCAGCGTGCTGCTATGCCAGCTGTGCCTGACCTACAGCAGACACTTCAGCAACCCCCTTAGTCATATGCCGCCAGCGTGGAGATGAGGTGTTGCATGCAGCCTATGCCAGAGTTGCAGAGGCAGTTGCAGGCCTTGCAGCTAAAGATCCTGCCCTGCAGAGCCGCCTTGCCTCAATCCCAGACAGGATCGACCTGAGATTTTTCAGCAACTCCTCTGGTCGTGGCATGCAGTCCTATGCATGTGGCAAAGATGGAAAGCTTGCGGGCGTCTCTTTCAACCCATTTCATGATGAAAGGGCAGCTTCCATCGTCTTGATGGTTCATGGAGGTTCCCTGCTTCAGCAGAGCACAGCTGATGAAGTCGTCCCCAGCATTGCAAAGGAATTGGCTCACCTCATTGCAAGCCACAGCACTGAGCAGAAAAGCTGCGACAGGCTATTCACCTGGCTTGTTGATGCCATTGGAGTTGCAGCCATACTGAGTGGGGTCAGCCCTTGGTCTTGCATACCTGCTATGCTGCTGACAACTTTCCTTGGGAACAGATGGATAGTATGCACCTGGCTGCATCGGCAGCAAGTGTTTGAAGCAGACGCAGTCGCATCCGCAATCAGCACAGCAGCAGGTGTCAACCCCAGCAGTATTGTCACCTCAATGCAGCGCGCCTACTGCGCAGATGCTAGCACCCCTACCAAGGAAAATCTGCAGCAAGTACGCAAGAGCCGCATGCAATGGCACTTAGCCAAGCTGCAGAGCTTGTTGCCGCAGAGCCAGATTCCACAAGACATGATCTGCGACAGCGCAGCAATGCAGCTAGTGACTGCTGCTGCAGCCAGCGAGATTAGGAATGCTTCAGCTCAAGTCAAAGCAGAGTATAATAAGAGCATTAGTGTTCTGGAGGACTGCTTGGCAGAGGAGCTTTGCTATGTCAGGAACCCATTCACAGCATGGACAGATGTCAACCCTCACTGGTTGGATCGCATTGCCCATGTCCAAAATGTACTGAAGCATGACAGCTCACTTGGGGTTCAGGGCAAAGGCCTTAACAAGTCTGGGCAGGATGTTCACAACACAGTCAGGTATGCTTACTGGCAAATACCAGCAAAAATGTGTCTTGAGACTTTGCTGCTCAAATCAGGAGTAAGCGACACAATCATTATTTGAATTGTTGCAGGGTCTCTAATGGTGAGCAGCTCTTGATGGCATACCAGGGGTCGCCTCTGTGGGGCATGCAGGGTCTTCCTATTCACAAATCCATGTACTCTCCAAGCAACAGCGCTTGGGAAGACAAGCATGCCACCTTGAGCAGTTTAGAAGCAGTCCGGGGCATGTCAGCGCAGTCTCTGGCACAGTATGTGGAAGCAAATGCCACAAAAAGGCTCACTTGGAATATCTATTGGAAGGCGCTCAAGAAGGGATATGCTCAGTCTTCACCATACAGCATACAACTGTACTCCTTCAATTGATCTGCAGCATCAAATGAAAGAGAGTAGATGCCTTGCCATGCAGTATAGTTGTGACGGGCATTTGGTTGATTTGTCTACATTTGGCTTAGCTTGCTATTTGTCTTAAAACTTGTTATGTTTACATGTAATCTGCCCACATTGAAGTGTTCATGCTTGCTGAACAGACTGAATATCCCATGCTACACAAAATCACAATGTCTATGCTGGCTAGTCAAACCAGTGAAAAGCAGTGTCATGGCGTATGAACCCGAATTTACTGAAATGTAATTGAGTAAAGATCGATCATGTTGCCACTTGATGATCGTCTCTGTCAGCTGTAGGCCACCTTTTGCTGAGCATGTTCAATCCTTGATGAGTTGACATGTTTACATGCAATGTTCACGTTCAACAATTTGTATGTAGTTGTACAAACGGAGTGTCCATGGCCATGACACGTTCACCTGATGACTAAACTACCAAACTGCAACGTATTAACATTTGTATTTGCTTAACTGACTACATCCGCAACATTGACGCACTTCCGTGCGTTTGGCTTTCAATGGCTTGTTTGCAAGCCATCACATGAGCACTTGGAGGATCAGTGGTGTTTGACATTGCATCTATCATAGAAAGGGTTAAGCATCAGCATGCTTTTGAGTACTTTGCAGATGATCAGCACAGCAGCTTGATGTTATATAGGACAATGCAGCTTGAGTACAAACCTGCAGCGTATCTGTCTGTTGTCAAGTGTGTGTCAAATAGAAGGCTAATCAGCAGGTTTAGGACTGGATGCCATGGTCTGCGGGTAGACACAGGCCGCTGGG
>JAABUK010006614.1_pt1 | contig 17200 bp, 14 predicted proteins | sample 5559141 | NCBI WGS metagenome assembly JAABUK01 (sample SAMN10711869, study PRJNA513367) | rock metagenome | isolation source: Antarctica rocks | place: Antarctica: Victoria Land, Pudding Butte nord | collected 2016-01-03 | reverse complement strand
ACACCGCATACCTGACCCCTGACAAACTCGACGACATGCTCGCCACGATCGATGGGAATTTCGTCGGCCTGGGCGTGGAACTGAAGAACGACGAGGCCGGACTGAAGCTCGTCGGGGTGATCCGAGGCGGCCCCGCCTTCGAGGCCGGGCTCAAGTCGGGCGATCGGATCGTCGCGGTCGGTGGCCAGTCGGTCAAGGGGCTCGGGCTGGACGAGGCCGCCGGCCGACTCCAGGGGGCCGAGGGCACGGCGGTCGAGGTCTCGGTCCTCCGTCCCGACTCCTCGACCAGGGTCTTCCGCATGGTTCGACGACACGTCGAGGTCGAGAGCGTCGGAGAGGCCCGGATCGTTGAGCCGATTTCCGGGGTCGGCTATGTCCAGCTCACCGGTTTCCAGAAGTCGTCCACTGATGAGCTCGATCGGGCCATTGCCCGGCTCAAGCGGCAAGGGATGAAATATCTCGTGCTGGACCTGCGGGGAAACCCCGGCGGCCTCCTCAACGTCTCGGTCGATATTGCCGACCGCTTCGTCGACCAAGGTATCATCGTCTCGACCAGGGGCCGGGCGCCCGGCCAGACGCAGGTCTATCGGGCGAGGCCCGACAAGCCGTACACGATGCCGATGGCCGTCCTGGTCGACCGGGACAGCGCCAGCGCCAGCGAGATTCTTGCCGGGGCCCTCCAGGAGTTGAAGCGGGCCGTCGTCATTGGCAATCGAAGCTATGGGAAGGGTTCGGTCCAGTCGATCTTCGAGCTCCGTTCGGCGCCGGCCGGGCTCAAGCTGACCACCGCCAAGTTTTACTCGCCCAATAACCGGGCCTATAGCGAGCAAGGCGTGACGCCTGACATTGACGTCGTCCTCCGGGCCAAGCCCTCGGCCGATGCCGAGCCCGAGATGCCCGCATTCGGTTCCGACGATGACGAGGCCCTCAAGCTGGCAATCCAGCAGGCCCGCCGACAACTGACCTCGAACCGCTGAACTCACGGAACACGCCGATGCCGAGCCGGTTGAAGTCGGTTCGGCGTCGGGAGAGATCGCTTCATGGCCCAATCGCCGGTCCGTCCGCCCGCGAAGCTCGACCCATCTCCGGCCTGGACGGTCGTGACCGATGCGCCGCTGAAGGGGCTGGCCCTGGCCCGCGAGGCCGGCTCGACCTTCGCATGGGACGAGGCCGATCAGCTTTACCGCGTCGACGCCCGTGGCCAGTTCCAGTCCGTCGCGCGTGCCCCGGGCAAGATCCAGGCGGCCGCCGTCAGCGACGACGGCTCGGTGGTGGCGATCCTCGGGGATGGTTCTCGGCTCTGGATCCTCGACGGCGATTTCGAACTGATCCACGAGCGTGCGGCGATCGCCGAGCCCCTCTCGATCGCGGTCGACCCTCACGGCCGTTACGTGGCGGTCGGGTCGAAGCTCAACGCCGTGCAGTTCTACACCCGCCATGCCCGCCTGGCCGGCCGCTTCGAGACTCGCCAGCCGCTCTCGGCGATCGTCTTCGTCCCCGATCGGCTGTTCCTCCTGGGGCTCGGGTCCTACGGGTCGGTCGTGGGGGTCGCGATGAGGGCCCGGCCCAACGGCTCGCTCGAAGGGGCGACGGTGTGGAACGAGGCCCTGATGTCTGGGGTCGGTCGGCTCGCGACGACGGGCGACGGGCAGATGATCCTGGTCGCCTGCTACACCCTCGGCGTCCAGCGGTACGACATCGAGGGGCGATCCGAGGGCGCTTATCACCTCGGCGGTTCGGCGGGCCACGCGGTGCCCGATTTCGCCGGGCGGAACATCGCCGTCTCGACGATCGAGGGGGAATTGGCGATCCTCAGCGGCGCCGGCAACGTGAAATGGCGGACGACCCTGAACCGTCCGGCCATCGCCCTGGAGACTGACGCCCTCGGCCGTTACCTCATCTACGGTCAGGCAACCGGCGAGATCGTCCGGCTCGATCTCCAGCCCTCGAATCGACCGGCAGTCGCGGCAACGACCTCGGCCCCGGCCGGCACGAAGGCCGTCCCGTCCCCCACGAAGGCCGGCAACGCCTCGGTACGGACGCCGGCCTGGATCGCCGAAGTCGTCCAGAATGAGGACCAGGCCGAGTTCGCGGTCGTCGCGGTCGTGGACGATCCGGTGCGAATCGGCGTCATCACCCATCTAAATCGGCTCGAGCTCTTCGACGGTTCGGGTAAGCGGCTCGGCCAGGCTCCCGAGATCGACGGAGTTGGCCGCGGCGACCGATCGGCGGATCGTCCTTTGCGACCTCCGGCGGAACCTGGCCCAGCGACTCGACCTCAGCCTGGCCGAGTTGACCCACCTGGAGATCTTGCCCGACACCTACGGCCTGGCGATCGTCCAGGAACGCGACCGGATCGGGCGAGTGACCCCTTCCGGACGCTGGGTCTGGAAGGCCGAACTCCCTTCGCCGGTCGAGGACGTGGCCATCGAGCCGGGAGGTTATACGGCGCTCACGACCGAGGACGGCTTGCTCCGGGTCTATAATCCGGCCGGCGGCCCGGCCGGCGAGTTTCGGGGGACGGCTTCCGACCCGGCCCTGCTCGCGGCCGCCCCCGCCGGGTCGCCGGTCGCCTGGCTGACCCTCGCCCGGCGCGGCCAGGTGCTTCGCGGGCACGAGCGGTCGGGCCGGGTGGCCTGGGAATCGCCGGTGCCCTATGAAGGCTGGCTCTTCCAGGCCGTGGGCGATTCCGCCGTCGTGATCGCCGCCGACGGGCGAGCGATTTCCTACGACACTTCCGGTCATGCCCTCACCCAGGGCCGTACCGACGGCGTGCCGGACGCGGTCTACCCGGGTTCCGACGGCCGACCGCTCCGCGTGGCCCGCCAGGGAGTCCACCTGATCTGCGGCGATTTCACGGGGCGGATCGCCTGGCGGGCCATCGCCGACGGGACCCTGGGGCCGGTCGCCGCCGGTTCAGCCGGGGTGGCTGTCCTGATCGGCAAGTCGGTCGCGTGGTTTCCCGTCAACCCTCCGCGCTGAGCCGCAGCGAAACCTTGGCAAGACATTCGCGAGATTACTTGCCGATTTCGTGGAAAATGATTACGGTGGAGCCGAAGAACTCTCGTAACGAGATAAGACATTCGCGTCTCCTTACCGCATCGGCGACCCAATTCGGTAAAGATCTCCAACGCGCCCCGGACGACCTCGCCCTCCATGGGACACGAGGGCGTCTCGAATCGTCGTAGACATTTGTTGATTTCGGTGGCCTGGAGGACGCGATGGGCTTTTGTAGCACCATGGTCACGGACGTCATGCCGGGCGGCAACCGCTTCAGCGTCCACGAAGGGGGTGCCGTCGAGGCCCATCGTCACAAGTGGATCGAGAGCGAGAAGGCGGGCCGTGACCTGGGCGAATGGGCGATCCGATGCTGGGTCCGCCAGCACTGGAACGGCTTCCTGCGCGAGAAATGGCTCGAACACCTCGAAGGGCGGACCTTCTGGATCGAGCTGGATCACGACGATTTCGGCCTACTGCAGCGTTCTTTCCGCGATTCCGAATTGATCGCTGAGATCCTCGATCGCCTCAAGACGGGCCAGGAAAATCTGGACGTCTTGAACTGGGCGATCGACGAGGGTTTGCCGATGGTCGAGGTCCTTGAGATCCTCGAAACCCTCGACATCAACAGCCGGCGGATCGAGTGCCTCCTCGAAACGCGACTGTCCCAGGCCGGTTGATGACCGGCCCCTCCGCCGAGATCCAATCTCTCAGGCCGTCGAGTCCTCGACAAACTTGACGAGCGTGCGGACGAAGCAGCCCGTGCCGCCGGCGTCACGCGTCGGCCCATCGGATTCCGCCCAGCTCGGTCCGGCGATGTCGAGATGGACCCAGGGTTGACCGTCGACGAACTGTTCGAGGAACTTGGCGGCGGTGACGGCGCCTCCCCACTTGCCCCCGATGTTCTTCAGGTCGGCGACATTGCTCTTGAGCAGGTCCTTGAAGTCCTCGTCGAGGGGAAGGCGCCACGTGCGCTCGCCGGTCGCCTTCGAGGCCGAGGCCATCGAGGCGGCCAGACCCTCGTCATTCGAAAACAGCCCGGCCATCTTGTTCCCCAGCGCGACGAGGCAGGCCCCGGTCAGGGTGGCCAGGTCGACGATCGCGGCGGGCTTCCGCTCGGACGCATAGCTCAATGCGTCGGCCAGGATCAGCCGCCCTTCGGCATCGGTATTCAAAATCTCGACGGTCTTGCCGTTACGCATCGTGAGGACGTCGCCGAGCCGCATTGCCTTGCCATTGATCATGTTTTCGGTGATCGCCAGGTAGCCGATCACGTTGACCGGCATCCCGAGGCGGGCGATCGCGGTCAAGGCGCCGAGGACGACGGCGGCCCCCGTCATGTCGCTCTTCATGTCCTCCATCGACGCGCTCGGCTTGAGCGAAAGTCCGCCGGAATCGAAGGTGACGCCCTTGCCCACCAGTGCGATCGTGGGACCCGATCCGCCTCTCCGGTGTTCCAGGATCACGAAGGCCGGCGGCTCGTCCGAGCCCGCCGCCACGCCGAGGAGGCCGCCAAATCGCTCGGACTCGATCCGGCCACGATCCCAGATCGTCGCCGCGAGGCCCGACTCTTCCGCGGCCCGCTGCGCACGTGAGGCGAGGCTATGAGGCGTCTTCTCGGCAGGTGGGAGGTTGACCAGCTCTCGGGCGAGGTTGATGGCGTTCCCCACGATCTCGCCGCGCTCCACGGCCCGTGCGAGGGCCGAGGTGTCGGTCGATCGTGTGACGATCGAGAGCGTCGAGCACTGGTTCCGGGACCGTTCGGATTTGCGGAGGTCGGGTCCCTGGGTGGCGACGACCAACCCCTCAACCAGGGCGGAGGCCGTCGAAGCCGGGTCGGCGGATTCCGGGAGTGCGACCGCGACGTGACCGCGAGGGCGGGCGGCGATCTTCTTCCCCACCGCCACGCCCGCCTGGAATGCCGCCCCGGCATCGAATTTCGCCCTGGGCCCGAGCCCGAAGACGACGACGGAGGCCGCCGCCATCCCGGAGCCGCCCGGCCCCAGGAGGGGGGTCACGTCGCCAACCCCGCGCCCAATATCCTTGCTCTCGGCCAAGGCGGCCAGCGAGACCGCCAGGGAGGTCCCCTCCAGGCCATCGGGGAGCAAGAAATCGCCGTCAAAGAGGCCGATCGCCAGGAATTCGGCCTCGACGGCGGGGAGGGGAGTCGGGAGGGTCTGGACGTTCATCGAGCGTGCTCGCGGGCCGGTGGCGGAGGGGGCGACTCCATGATTGTACCGTGGAGGGGGTCCACGTCGACGAGTCCCCCTTGGGTCATCCGCTCAGAGTTCCACCTTCGCGTGGTCGCCGGGCTTGTAGGGCTGGCCGGTCGCCAGGGCCTTCACCAGACCCACCGCGTAAACGACGGCCCCGCCGGGGGTGTCCCAGTACTCGGCCTTGGTCACGTCGACGCGGAGCAGGGCGAGGTCGGGGTCGTCCAGGCCGTCTGGAAACCAGGCCTTGTACTTCGGGTCCCAGAGCTCCTTCGCCTTGACCTCGTCGCGGACCAGGGTGGCGACCCCCGTGACCGAGAGGTACTTGCTCTTTTCGGGCGAGGAGTAGGCGAGATTGACGTGCTTGTCCTGCTGGACCTCATCGATCTTGCCCGAGTCGTCCTTGGTGAAGAACCAGAGGACGCCGTCGAACCCCTTGCCGTGGTCCTGGTGAGACGCCATTGGCCGGCTGCGGAGCGAACCGTCGGGCTCGGTGGTGGTGAGCATGGCGAAGTGGATGTCGTCGATCAGCTCGCCGACCTTCTTGATGGCCTCGTCGTGCCCGGTTTGCTCGCTCATCGGGTTCGGTCTCTCGATAGGTTGCTGATGTCCAAGGTCATCCCATCCAGCTTAGCAAGATCCATACCGGCACCGCTCATGCGATCGGCTTGCGGTGCGGGCGGGCGGGAACCCCGACGACCGACTGGCCCGGCTCGACGTCGTGATTCCGGGTGACGACCGCCCCGGCCCCAACGATCGCCCCCTCGCCGATCGTCACCGGCGCGATCAGGATCGAGCCCGACCCGAGGAACGCTCCATCGCCGATGGTGGTCGGGTGCTTCTCCCTGCCGTCGAAATTGGCGGTGATGACCCCCGCCCCGACGTTGACCGAGCGGCCGACGTGAGCATCGCCAAGGTAAGCCAGGTGGCGGGCCCGGGCCCCGGCCTCCAGGTGCGAGCGGTTGACCTCGACGAAGGCCCCGACCTCCGCCCCGTCCTCCATCACCGTCCCTTCGCGGAGGTGGGCGAACGGCCCGATCCGGCAGCCGACGCCCACCTCGACCGGTCCGGAGATCACCGAGAAGGGGTAAATGACCGTGTCGCGGCCGATCTTCGCCCGACTGTCGACGTAGGTGTTGCGGGGGTCGACGATGCTGACCCCCTCGTCCATCAGCCGGTCCTGGATCCGAACCTGGAGGATGGCGTTGGCCTGGGCGAGGTGCTGGCGCGTGTTGACGCCGAGGATGTCGTCGGGTTCCAGGCAGGGCAGGGCGATTACCCTCCGGCCCATCGACTGGAGCCACTGCGGGGCGTCAGTCAGGTAATATTCCCCCTGGGCGTTGCCGGTGTCGAGCCGGTCGAGGGCGTCCCAGAGGCCCGGCAGCTCGAAGACGTAGCAGCTCGGGTTGACCTCGCGGATCGCCTTCTCCTCGGGCGAGCAATCGCGTTCCTCGACGATCCGCAGGAATCGACCCGCGCCGTCGCGGAGGATCCGGCCGAACCCGGTGGGGTCGGGGACGATCGCCGTGCCGAGCAGGCAGGCTGCGCCGTCGGCCTCTCGCCGGGCGAGGAGGCCGGCCAGCGGCGCGGGCCGGATCAAGGGCTCGTCGCCGACGAGGACCAGCGCCGGGCCCTGGTAATCGCCGAGGAAGGGGCGGCAGGCCCGGACCGCGTCGCCGGTGCCGAGCTGGTCGACCTGGGTGGTGAACGCGATGTCCGGCTCGCCGGCCAGGACCTCGCGGACCTGATCCGCCCCGTAGCCGACGACGACCACGATCGTCCGGGCCCCGGCGCCGCGGGCGGCCTCGACGACGTAGCGGATCATCGGCCGCCCGCAGACCTCGTGGAGGACCTTGGCCTGCTCCGACTTCATCCGCTTGCCGTGGCCCGCCGCCAGGATGATCGCCACCGGTCCTTGCATCGCGCCTGGGTCCTTGATTCGAGCCGCCCGAGAAGTCGCCCGGCCGGGCACCCTCGCCCGCCGACGGGGCGATTCTACGAAGCAGCCCGCAAGGCCGTCAAATCGACCGGCCGGCCTCAGGACTTCGATGGCTCGCGAACCTTGAATCGGGGCGGGCGATCTGGCAGACTGATCGCTCCGGCCGGCCGGCCGGCTTGCCGGCCCGCCCCTTCGTGCACACCGTCAGGTCCAAGGGCCCCTCGCCATGAGCATGACCGCCGAGGAAGTCGCCAAGGTCGCCCTCCTGGCCAGGCTCCGCCTCGCCCCAGGCGAGCTGGAGCTGTTCACCGGCCAGCTCAACGCGATCGTCGGCTTCGTCGAGCAGTTGGGCGAGCTCGACACCGCCGAGGTCGAGCCCCTGGCCCACGGCGTCGAGGTCCACAACGTCTTCCGCGACGACGTCCGGTGCCCTTCGCTGCCGAGGGAAGACGCCCTGGCCAATGCCCCCCAGCGGAATGCCGAGAGCTTCCTCGTCCCCGCCGTCCTCGAATAAGCGGTCCGAGCCGACTGCCCGAGTCTTTCCAGCATCCCGGCCTTCCTGCCGGCCACCCCGAGGGTGAAGATGGACCCGACCCGCTCAACCGCCGCGACGTTGCTTGCCGAGATGAACGCGGGGACCATCACCGCCGAGGAGGTCACCCGGGGCTACCTCGACCGGGTCGACCGGCTCGAACCCCGGATCAAGGCCTTCCTCCACCGAGACGCCGAGAAGTCGCTGGAGAAGGCCCGCGAGGTCGATTCCAAACGACGAGCCGGCAAGCCCCTCGGCCCGCTGGCCGGCGTGCCGATCGCCCTGAAGGACGTCCTCTGCACCAAGGGCGAGCCGACCACCTGCGCCAGCCGGATGCTGGAGAACTTCCGCCCGCCCTACGACGCCACGGTGATCCGCCGGATCCGCGAGGCCGACGCGATCCCGATCGGCAAGACGAACATGGACGAGTTCGCGATGGGCTCGTCGACCGAGAACAGCGCCTTCGGCCCGACCCGGAACCCCTGGGACGAGGGGCGGATTCCCGGAGGCTCGTCGGGCGGCTCGGCCGCGGCAGTCGCCGCCGACTTCGCGCCGATCTCGCTCGGGTCGGATACCGGAGGCTCGATCCGCCAGCCGGCCGCGCTCTGCGGGATCGTCGGCCTCAAGCCGACCTACGGGCGGGTCAGTCGCTATGGCCTGATCGCGTTCGCCAGCTCACTCGACCAGATCGGCCCCTTCTCCCACGACCTCGCCGACACCGCCTTGCTCCTGAAAGTGATCGCCGGCAAGGACCCGCTCGACGCCACGAGCGTGAACGAGGCCGTCCCCGACTACCCGGCGACCCTCGACACGCCGCCCAAGTCCTTGCGAATCGGACTGGTCCGCGAGTTCTTCGGCGAGGGGCTCGACCCCGAGGTCGAGGCCGCCATCCGCGAGGCCGTCCGGGTCTATGAGGCCGCCGGCGCGACGGTCCGCGAGGTCTCCCTGCCGCACTCCAAGTACGGGGCCCCGGCCTATTACCTGGTGGCCCCGGCCGAGTGCTCCAGCAACCTCGCCCGCTACGACGGCACGATCTACGGCCACCGGGCGGCCGACTTCTCGCCGAGTACGCCCGAGGAAGAGGCGATCCCGCCCCTCGTGCGGATGATGATGGCCAGCCGCGCCGAGGGGTTCGGCCCCGAGGTCAAGCGGCGGATCATGCTCGGGACCTTCGCCCTCTCGGCCGGCTATGCCGACCAGTATTACAACCAGGCCCTGAAGGTCCGCAGGCTGATCCGCAACGACTTCGACGCCGCCTTCCGCGACGTCGACATCCTCGTCGGCCCGACCACCCCGACGGCCGCCTTCAAGTTCGGCGAGAAGACCGCCGACCCGCTGGCGATGTACCTCTCCGACATCTACACCATCACCACCAACCTCGCCGGAATCCCCGGCCTGAGCATCCCTTGCGGCCTGACGAAGTCCGGCCTGCCGATCGGCCTCCAGCTCATGGCCCCAGCCTTCGCCGAGGACAAACTGCTGAGGACCGCCCGCGTCTTCGAGAAGGCGACGGACTGGCATACCAAGCGGCCGGAGCTGGTATGATGGGTGCGGGGAGGTCGTTCGCCAATCCAGGGACACTGGGTACTGACCTGACGCTCGCCGCATGGGATCGCCTGGAAGACGCCAGGGCCTTGGTTTCTGCGGGTCGTTCGGCGATGGCCATTGCTCTCGGCCTCTACGCATTGGAGATCCAGCTCAAAGTCTTGATCTGCGAACATCTCGAAATTACGCATCTGCCCAAGCCCTTCGAAATACACGACCTCGACCAATTGCTGATCCTCTGCGGGCTTTCCCGGCAGATCGACCAATCTTCTTTGTCATTGGTGAGACTCAATTGGGAAAACGTCCTGGGCATCTCCACAAAGCTGAATGAGCTGCGATACAGCCCGGAGGATCGTTGGCCGATCCAACAGGCCCACGATTTCCTCGGCTGGCTCGACGACCCGACGCATGGGGTGATGACATGGCTGGCAACCAGATAATGAGGCGGGCCGAGGCCCGGATCATCGGAGCTATCAAGCAATACGCGTCGTCGAGGAACTGGACGCCGCCGGACTATCGGGCTTTCTACCGGATCAACGAACGAACGGGCCGAGTTCATGTTTTCATCGTCGCTCGCGATTTTCCGGGCTCAAAGACTGAGGAGAAATGGTCGGGTGTGCGCGAAGCGCTCGAACGGGCGCTCGGGCCCGATTCCGGTGTCTCTGATTCGATCCATCTCTCGCTGAGAACCTTCGAAGAGTTCGATCAGGGGGGGATCTACTCCCCTTCCTCGGATTTCGAGGAAATCTTTTCGGATTGACCGGCGGGACGAAGGCCGAGATAGGATGAGCCCGACGTCACGCAAAGGCATGAGTTGAACATGAATTACACGATCATCATCGGCCTCGAAGTCCACGTCCAGCTCACCACCGAGAGCAAGATGTTCACGGCCTGCGGGACCGACTTCGGACTTCCGCCGAACACGCAGACCGACCCGGTCTCGCTCGGGATGCCGGGGACCTTGCCCGTGATGAACGGCAAGGCGTTCGAGCTGGCGCTCAAGACGGCCGTGGCCCTCGGCGCGGAGATCACGCCGTTCACGAAGTGGGACCGCAAGAACTACTACTATCCGGACCTCCCCAAGAATTATCAGATCAGCCAGTATGACCTGCCGTTCAGCACCGGCGGGTCGCTGGAGATCCCCGCCCAGAAGGACGGCTCGGGCGGCGGGACATGCCGTCTGACCCGCGTCCACCTCGAAGAAGACACCGGCAAGCTGACCCACGGCGCGGGCGGGTTCTCCGAGGTCGACCTCAACCGCGCGGGCATCCCGCTCATGGAGATCGTCTCCGAGCCGGAGATCCGCTCGCCCCAGGACGCGAAGGCCTGCCTGGAGGAGCTTCGGCTGACCCTCCGCTACCTCGGCGTCTCCGACTGCGAGATGCAGGAGGGAAGCCTCCGGTGCGACGCCAACGTCAACATCCACGTCGAGGCGGACGGCCGGACGATCGCCACGCCGATCGTCGAGATCAAGAACCTCAACAGCTTCCGGGCCGTCGAACGGGCCATCCAGTACGAGGCCGACCGCCAGTTCGCCCAGTGGAAGCTCGACGGCAAGACCATCAAGGACGCCCCCAAGCAGACCCGGGGCTGGAACGACCCCGACGGAATCACCAAGCCCCAGCGCGAGAAGGAAACCGCCGCCGACTACCGCTATTTCCCCGAGCCGGACCTGGTCCCCGTCGTCGTGGATGACGCCTGGGTCGCCCGCGTCCGGGCCTCGATCGGCGAAATGCCTTCCGCACGCCGCAGGCGGTTCGAATCGGAATACGGCCTCTCGGCGTACGACGCCAACGTCCTCGTCGAGCAGGGGCAGGACGTGGCCGACTATTACGACGCGGTCGCCAAGGCCACCGGGGCGTTCAAGCTCGCCAGCAACTGGGTCCAGCAGGACATCCTCCGCATTGTGAAGGAGCGGAAGATCCCGATCGGCGAATGCACCGTCGGCCCGGAGGCCCTGGCCGACCTCATCAATCGCGTCGGCCGATCGGAGCTGAATACCAACCAGGGGCGTGAGGTCCTCGGCAAGATGATCGAGTCCGGCGAGCTGGCCGACGCGATCATCGAGGCCGGCGGCTTCCGGATGGTCTCCGACCGGGGGGCGATCGCCGAGGCGATCGAGGCCGCTCTCGCCGGCAACCCGAAGGCCCTGGAAGACCTCAAGGGCGGCAAGAAGAAACCCGAAGCCGTCAAGGGATTCCTCCGGGGCCAGGTGATGAAGCAGACCGGCGGCAAGGCCGACCCCGCCCTCGTCGGCGAACTCCTCGACGCCAAGCTCGCCGAGCTGGCGGGCTGATCCAACTCGAACCGGGAGACTGCCATGCCATCGACCGACCGCCGGACGTTCCTCAAGGCCGCGGGCGCGAGCCTGGCCGCCTCGACCCTCCCGGCCCTCCCGGCGAGGGCCGACAAGGGACCGCCCCACTGGAAGAAAGCTTTCATGCTCGGCGGGGCCTCGAAGGGGCCGGTCGTCGGCCATTTCCGGCTCCTGAAGGAGGCCGGTTTCGAGGGGGTCGAGCTGCTCAGCCCGAACGAGTTCGACCGCGACGAGGTCCTCAAGGCCCGCGACGAGACCGGGCTGGTGATTCATGGGATCTCGGGGTCGGTCCACTGGAACGCGCCCCTCTCCAGCCCCGACCCCGCCGTGGTCGAGAAGGGCCTCGCGGCGATCCGCAAGTCGATCCTCGACTGCAAGGCCTACGGCGGGACCACCGTCCTCCTCGTCCCGGCGATCGTCACGGCGAAGGTCTCGCACCGCGAGGCCTACGCCCGCTCGCAAGAGAATATTCGCAAGGTGATCCCCGACGCCGAGGCCGCCGGGATCAAGATCGCCATCGAGGAGGTCTGGAACCGATTCCTGCTCTCCGCACCGGAGTTCGCCCGGTACATCGACGAGTTCGGCACGCCCGCCGTCGGGGCCTACTTCGACGTGGGCAACGTCGTCGAATACGGCTATCCTCAGGAGTGGATCCATGAACTCGGCAAGCGGATCTTGAAGATCCACGTCAAGGAATATGCCAAGTCGAAGCGGTTTTCTTATCCGCTCGGCGAGGGGAAGGAGATCGACTGGCCCGCGGTCAAGGCGGCGCTGATCGACGTCGGGTACGACGGGTGGATCACCGCCGAGGTCGGGCTGGCCGACCTCGACGGGATGAAGGACGTGGTCCGTCGGATGGACCAGTTGCTGGGTTGAGGTTGGGGGTCGGCTCACTTCCCCCCTTTGGGTGCCCACTTGATGAAGTAAAAGACGATGGGGGTGGTGCCCGTATTGACGATCCCGTGGGGGACGTTGGGCTCGGTGTACATGATCGAGCCGGGGCCGACCTTGGTGATCTTGCCGTCGACCTCGATCTCGCCGGTCCCCTGCTCGATCACCATCACTTCCTCTTCGGCGTGGGTGTGCGGCGGGTGGGGCGTCTGCCCGGCGTCGAGGAGGAGGCGGCCGGTCACGAACTTCGAGCTGCTTTCGGTGTCGCCGGAGAGGTAGATCCCCAGCTTCCCGACGAGCTTGCCGCGGTCGCTGAAGTCGGCGATCTTGACCTGATCCAGCGCCACGGTGCCCGACTTGAGGACTTCGGCCCGCTCGGCGGCGAACGTCTGCTCGCGCGAGAGCCAGCCGAGGGCCAGGGCCAGGGTGATCCCCGCATAGCCCAGGGTGCGGAGGCTCGGTCGGGTCGGCTTCAAAGTCATCTCGGTTTCCTTTCGGGGAGAGTAGCCTCGTCGGGGACGAGGGCGGAGAGGAGGAGGCGGTGGACGTCGACCGTTTCCAGGGAAAGCCCGCCAGGCTCGGGGCCGTCGCCGATCAGGATCGGCCGGTCTTCGGGATGCGCGGCGTGGAGCCCGTGGCTCCCCTTCACGAGCGAAGGATCGAGTGGGATGACGTCGAAGAGGGTGCGGAACCCCAGCTTCTTCGCCAGCAGGCGGCGGGCGATCCTGAGCTTCGGCAGGGCGAGCTTCGGGTCGAGCAGCAGTTCGCAGGGGTCGTAGCCCGGCTTCCGGTGGATGTCGACGGTCCTGGCGTAGTCGGGCGCGAGGGCATCGTTGAGCCAGAACGGGTAGGCGAACCAGGCGTCGGGCTCGGCGAGGGCAATCACCTCGCCCGATCGCGGGTGGTCGAGGCCGATCTCGTGGCGGGCCCCGCCCGCGTAGAGTCGGGCCACGCCGGGCTCGGCCCCGAGGAGGTCGACCACCCGGGGGACGTCGGCCGGATCTTTGACGTAAATGTGGGCGAGCTGGTGATCGCAGACGGCGAAGGCCCGGCTGGTGAAGGGGTCGAAGATCTCGCCGAAGGGGCCCGGTCGGACGCCAAGCAAGCCGGCCCTGCGGAGGACCCGGTTCGGCTCGACGGCGCGGGTCACGTCGCAATGGCCATACTCGCTGACCACCCAGACGCGAGCCCCGGCCCGCTCGGCTTCGTCGAGGAGCGGGGCGCAAGCATCGTCCAGCTCGCCGACGAGCCTGGGGAGGTCGGAGCCCGAGGGGCCGAACCTTTGCGGGTCGTAGTCGAGGTGGGGGAGGTAGACGAGAGTCAGGTCGGGCCGCTCGTCGCGGAGGACGCTGGCGGCGGATCGGGCGATCCAGGGCGTGCAGGCCAGGCCTGCGCCCGGCCCCCAGAAGGTGTGGAACGGGAACGTCCCGAGCTCGCTTTCGAGGCGATCGGTCAGGCCGTCGGGAGTCCCGGCGATCCCGAATGCTTTGTTGCCGTCGCTCGCGTAATACGGCTTGGGGGTGACGCTGAGGTCGACCGCCGCACCCTGGTTGAACCACCAGAACAGCTGGGCCGCCTTGAACTTTCGATCTTTCGCGGCGAGCAACCGCCGGGCGGTCGCGTCGATCGGCTCGGCCTGGATCAGCGCGTTCGACTGCTGCCAGAATCGGACCTCGCCGGTCTCGCGGAAAAACCAGCCGTTGCCGACGATCCCGTGCCCTTCGGGCGGCAGGCCGGTCAAGAGGCTTGCCTGCGCGGTGCAGGTCACGGCCGGGATGACCTCGCCGAGCGGCCGAGACCACCCGCGATCGGCCAGGGCCTTCAAGCGGGGGGCCCTCGCCAGGAGGCGGCCGGTGAGGCCGACCGCGTTGATCAGGACCAGGGGGGCCGACTCGTCCAAGTGACCGCCTCGCTCGGGGATCGCCCCGATTGCCCGGGGCCGGGTGGTCAATCTACCAGGCGGGGCCGGGTCGGTCGAGGAGTCGACGGCATCGGGCCCCGGGCCTCGCCTGGGTTTGTTTTGCGCCGGGCGTGAGCGGCATTCGGCCGGCGTTGGCTTCGATCCGCGCCGAGCATAGGGCCTGTCGCTCACCCTGTGGCCTCGAGCGAACGGCCCGGCCGGACCGGGTCGGCGAGCCGAACGATTGTGACGAAACGGGTTTGTGGCTTTCGGTGGGACACCAACTCTCGCTCGTTCGTCGAGTCGAATAGGACGTGAATTGGGTTCGTTCCGGGCCGCGACGTTGGCTTTGATCGTGGCCCGCCCGCTGGCTTCGTTCCGTAGTGGGCTTGAGGCGAGGGTTTGGTTCGTTCCGGCGAGCGGTCCGGGCGCAGGGTTCGGGCGACCACTCCTTCGGCCTCGGTTCGCGGCGGATCGCATCGGTCGGACCTCGTTCGAACTCGGGAGTCGCGCGGGCTTCCTTGTATATTCCTTCCCTATTCGAAGTTTCAAACACACTATTCGGCCGGGAATCGGCCGTCAAAACGAAACGGCCCGGCCCTCGCCTGGGGGCGAGAGCCGGGCCATCGTTCGATTCTAACACAGGGCATGGTCAGGCCGTGGCGGTTGTCTTCTGCGAGAGGTGCCGACGCCAGGCGGACCCGGCGGCGTAGGCGAGGACGACGAGGGTGGCCACGCCGACGGTCCCTTGCGATCCGCCCTCGGTGAAGCCGTAGCTGTGGAGCCCGACGCCGAGGACGAAGTTGACGCCGTACCAGGCCATCAGGACCGAGAGGAAGCAGACGACCGACGCCATCACCAGCCAGAACGTGTTGACCCAGCCGGCGAACCGGCCGTGCAAGGGGATCAGGTAGACCAGGAGGGTGATGAGGGCCCAGACCTCCTTCGGGTCCCAGCCCCAGAACCGGCCCCAGGAGACGTCGGCCCACCAGCCGCCGAGGAAGGTCCCGGCCGAGACGAGCAGGATGCCGACCTGCATCGAGCGGTAGATGAAGTTGGAGATCGGCTTGATCTGCGAGGCGGTCTTCCGCATCGCCAGGTCGCGGGCCTCGGTCGTCGGCTCGGGGGTCATCGAGGTTTCGGGCTGGTCGGCGGTGAACCGGGTCTCGGGCTCGACCCGGCCGGGTCGGCCGAGGCCGAGGCTCTTGCGGAACAACGAGCGGTTGACGAGCTCGCCGAGGACCGCGAAGCCGGACATCGCCGCCAGGAGGCCGCCGAGGCAAGCAACGGCGACCGACGGGTAGAAGCCGTACTCCTGGACCATCTCACCCGCGCCGAACCGGCCGTAAGAGGCCAGCGCCCCGAAGACGCCGAGGCCGAGCAGGGGGAGGCCCGCGAGCATCGGCGAGAGCAGCTCGCCGAACGTGGCCGAACGCTTGTAGGTGGCGGTCAGGTAGAGCGTGGTCGCGGCCACGCCGAGGCCCATCGCCAGGGCGAACGCGGCGTAGCTGGAGACGATCGTCAGGACGTGGATCGTCAGCCAGAAGTTATTGCGGAGGACCGGCGGGAGCTGGTGGATGTCCGGGTCGAGCAGCGGGACCGTCGCGGCGAGCGCGGTCCCGACCAGGGCCACCCCGGCGGCGGCGAGGGCGGCGTAGGTTTTCTTGTAGATCGCTTCGAGGACGAACCCGAGGATCGAGGTGATCATGGCGACCCAGATCACCGTCTCATACATGTTCGTCACCGGGGCCCAGCCGGTGATCTTGATCCTCAGGAAGAAGCCGTAGGCTTCCAGGCCGATCCCGGCGGCGAAGCTGGCGATTCCGGCGAAGTAGAGGGCCCGGGAGACCTTACCGAAAGTCGGTTCCAGCTTCATCGCCGTGCCGAAATTGGCCACGACGAGGCTGAAGATCAGGGCCATCAGGGCCACGCCGTAGGCGATCGGGGCCTTGAAGAACGGGGCGAGGTCGTTGAAGTGGACCTCGCGGCTCATCGAGTCCGGCGCCGGGTAATAGCTGTCGTTGACCGAACTCCCGAGGTCGCGGGCGGCCTGGACCAAGGTGAGCGCGGGAGCTTGGTCGAGGTGGCCGGGGTTGGCGAGCTCGGCCGACTCCAGCGCGGCGTAGGCGGATCGGAACGCCTCGACCTTGGAGGTCGGGAACCCGGCCCGGGCGAGGTCGTCGATCGGGGCCTCGCGGACCACGCCGATCGGGACCCAGGCCGACCGCTCCTTGAGCCAGGTCGTGTACTTGGCGTCAAACTTGGGGTCGGTGCCTGGGACGGCGTGGTCTCGGACGTCGATGTCGCGGAGGTACTGGCGGAGGTTGACGGCGGACTCGACTTCCAGCGGGCTCAAGGCCCGGGGCCCTTGCTCGTCGGCCTTCTTGTCGGCGGCGGCGGAGTAGAGGAGCATCGCCTGGTTGGCGGGCCTCGGCGTGACGAGGAGGGGGACCATCCCCATCGCCTCCTTGTCGCGGATCGACCGGTAGTGGCCGAGCATCCCGCCGACGTTATACCCCTTGTCCTCGACGTCGGTAAGCTTGGGGCCCGTCCCCATCTTGGCCTTCTGCTTCTTGGTGTTCAGCTCGTCGAGCCAGTTGAGGAACGGCTGCTTCTTGCCGTCGACGGAGACGTCGGCCGTCTCCAGGGTCGCCGGGGTCAGCCACTTGGTCTCCTCGCCGACCTTGACGGCGAGGGCTTCCAGGCCGGCGGCGTCCTCGGGGGCGAGCTTGCTCTCGCGGACGGCCGCGCGGATCGAGGCGGAGTCGATCGACTCCTGCCCGGCGACGGCCTTGAGCCGGTCGCGGTCGGCCGCCGAGGTCGCGGCCTTGCCGGCGACGGCTTCGAGCCCCGAGCGGATCTCGTC
>JAABUK010006612.1_pt1 | contig 17204 bp, 25 predicted proteins | sample 5559141 | NCBI WGS metagenome assembly JAABUK01 (sample SAMN10711869, study PRJNA513367) | rock metagenome | isolation source: Antarctica rocks | place: Antarctica: Victoria Land, Pudding Butte nord | collected 2016-01-03 | reverse complement strand
GTGCTGACAGAGCCATGCTGTCAACACCTGCTTCTTCTCGCAGTAGGGCTCCAGTTTTTGCAAAGCTGCACCATAACACAGCACGGTGTCAGCAGTGTCATCAGGATGCCCAATGCCGTGAGCCATTTGAGCACAAATACTTCCTGCACCCACCCTCGCTTCTTGCAGTATTCCAAAACAAGCTTGTCTATGTCAGCGTCTTGCATAGCGACGCCAGCAGCGCAACTGACACCCGCGGATGCGTTGCCAACTCACTCACACCAGCATGATATGAAGCACCCGAAGCTGACGATTGAGCCGCAACGTTATAGCTCTGGACAGTGATGATCAGCTGACCATGCATGACCTGGTTTCGTTAGCGTGACAGCTTGTCGACAGGTTGGGCATGGTCCACCAGAAAAGGGCAAGTATTGAGGCAAGACAGATGCAGACAGATCACAAATGTTGCTACGCTTATTGGATGTGCAAGTTGCAGCATGTCGCTTTTGGCAATTGAAGCCTTACGCATGTCGGTTCTGCATGCGCAGTTGAGCAAGCTAGTCATGCACACGGATATTGGCACTAATCACCTTTCATCGAACTCTTGTCGGCTGTTCTCGCTCACGCGAACAGTACAGACGACGCGCCAAATGTTATATGGTTTCTTTCGCTGAAGTCTTCAACAACATAGATGTGTTGCTTCTCCTCACCGACAATTTACAGCCTGACGACGTGCTACACCTGAGGACCGTTAATCGGTCTTGTAGAAGCTTGATTACCTTGGATGAGGTCACCCGCATCAGAGACACGGAGTATCCACAGGCCAGATGCAAAGTTGTGGTGAAAATTACAGAATACTGTTCCACAGAGGTGGCAGAGGCTCAGGGTGGAGAGTTTGTAGCAAAACTCAAAATCACAATTGGCACAGACAGGTCCTCCTGCTGTAAGGTGGCAAACATCATCATGCCCGCGCGATGCAGAGACGTTGTCTATTTACAACTGGTGAAGAAGGTGGAAGAGCGGGTTGAGGTGGACAAGATAACAGCAAAAGTCTATTTTGGAACAGACAACCAGAAGTGGCAGTGTTGAGACTGTTCAATATCTTTGCCAAAACCATTGGGATAGGTGATCAGTTTGTGCAGGCAAAGGGCCCATCTCGGGATCAGTGATGGGTTTCCTACCGCATATTCACTTCCACCATTTCACTCATTCGAATGCTACCTGTGAAATTTGTATTTGCACACTTTCAAATTACCATGGAGGCCCAGCTGAACTGACTATCTTCACCATCTTTTGCATTGAAATACACCAATAGTACTGCATAAGCACCTTACAAGTCATTGCACTGCATGTACCCAGTGTTTGTGCCAACACCCTCTGCATGCCTCTTATCATTATAATGACGTCGACGCATGTTGATTGTCAGATCTAATGGTAATGCTTTGGTAGATCGGATGCGCGCTCCCAAGAATGCATCGATCTGCACAGCTTGCATCATAGAAAGTCTAACACAGTGTGCAGTCATGATTATGCTGGGCTGCGCAATGCACTCATATGCTTTTAACATGCATGTCGGAAACTATGTTCACAGTCATGGGCCACAAAGGTGCCGACCTTGCAAACTGCTGAGCAGTATTCGCAGCATCTGCTGCTGACTATCAGGTCTATCTGGGGTGTTTGTGCATGATGCAACCCAAGCCATCCCATACGCGTGACCTACACCTCAAATGACTCAATGTACCAGTAAACATATTTTGGCCGCAAGCTTCCTAATGCAATGCATACAAGGAAGCCTCAGCTATCACCAACCTAGATGTCCTAATGCCTTTACCACGACTGTGGTTTGCTCGACGCAAAGAAGATATAAAATAACCCCCCAAGTACATTGATTCCAGCCACAATCTCAAATACCAACGGCCAAGAATGTCGGCTATCAAGAATCAAGCCAGTGCCATATATGCTGAAGGCTTCAACAATGCTGGACAAGCCATTTGTGAGACCAAAGATGATGCCAGCGAATTTGGCAGACAGGTCCTGCACACACCACAACAGGAAGCTCAGCCTATGAGTCTATAAGCCTGTTGATCTGCGTTTGCAAGTCTCAGCAGCAACCATGACCAGCATGAATGCAGACCAACTGTTCAGTGCAAGCAAGAGCAACAACACAAATGTACTGGCAGCAGAGTGAAAGACAGCAAAATAAAAGTTGCTCTTGAGCTTACCAGATGGTTGGAGGCAGCTCCAGATACATAGCAGCCTTCGAGTGATAACATGATACTCAGCACAACACAGGCGTGTGCTGCACTCCCACCCTGCAGGATAGCAACAAGCTTGGCGAGACCTGAAGGCTAACAAGAGCAGTGGCATTTGCAGCATGTATGACATATCTCCAACAGTGTTGCTGTCTGGACTGTACGCAACCAAGGTCAGCGATCATCTGAACAAGAGTGTCAACACATGATACACTTGCAATAGCATGTTGTGTGGTCGGGAAAACACCTGGTTTGTGCAGAGGTATAGCAAGTGGGATTGAAGGAGATGAGCTGGTACAATTGGAATCATGGCATGGCAACAAAGGTACTGTGCAGCTACAGTCTGACATGCCATACGTGCATGCAGCCTGTCTACAGGTACAGTCACAATGACAACCAAAGTTGACAAAGGCATGAAATGTGTGACCACAAAACCTGGGCACCAAACTGGTGGAGACTGCACTTTGACCTGCCTGAACAAAAACACTATACGCATAATGTGGGTGGGAACATCAGAGTACTCTGCTATACAAGCATGCCAGGCAACTCAGCTGTGGCCAGCTGTGACATAAGCAGTGTCACACTGGCACCTAACACAGCACAGCTCACCTGGCATCACATATGCAAGCAGAGGTTGCATTGGTCTTTGATGCTCTGCAGACATGAAGCCTTACCTTGTTCAACCAGGCAAGGTAGAAGAGGCAGCCGGCAGGGCCAAAGGAGCCAATGCCCTGCATGATCTTGCGCACATGCGTCAGGGGCAGGACATCACGAGTGCTCAGGGCATCTGCAATGGCCCCTCCTGTCATGGTCGCCACTATTGCACAGCACCAGGGGAAGATGGACAGCAGGGCTGACTGCTTCACATCCACGCCATAGTTCTCGTTGTAATAAGATGGGATCCACAGGAATACCAAGAAGTGCATCACACCTGCAATGTATTCACAGATGAATTACGACATGTCACCATAGGTATCCCCATGTGTAGCAACCATAAGAAAGACACAAGCAGGCATGTATATGGTGCAGACTTGTGAAATCAATGAATGCAGTTCTTGAGAATCTATTTAAATTGTATTGATGGGACCTGCACCTGCCAACAGCAACAAATGTATGTCACGACTGAGCATGTACCCTGAGTGCATTGAGCCACAAAGATAGCCCAGACGGCAGTGCTACGCACAAACTTCTCCCAGGGCACATCCCCCACCCCCTTGATACCCTCTCCATGGGGGTACTGGCTCTGCCGAGCAGGGGGCTCCTCGCTGACAAGAGGAATCCAGAAGATGCACCACAGCAGGCCCAGGCAGCCATACACCACAAACAAGCCCTGCCAGTTGAACCTAGCCATGATGGCGGGTGCTGATGCATATGACAGAATGGTCCCACTGGTAGCCCCTGTGTCAAGGCACGTGAAGAGACAGTCAGTGTCTGTTGGGACTCAATCGATCTGAATGTGGATGCAACTGTGCATAAGCAATACAAGAAGCAGAATATAAAAAATTTAATTTGGTCATGATTGGCCTGTTGTACATGGCATACCCCAAAGGATGCCGGCATAAATTTACACTCTTTTCGAGGCTGACGCCCCACCCTATGGGGGGGGGCGTTGGCCCTTGTGCTAGCGGAATGCAACTCCATTTGAGCGCTGCACAGCTGAGAATAGTTACAGCACAGGAGAACATAAGGGGAACATGCAAGACGCCGCCTGATGCCAGTGAGGTCAGATCTAGGAGAACCAGACAACTGGGGCATGGGCCTTGTATGCCTGACACAAGACTTACAGTACAGTTTCCGTTTAATGACTTGTCAGGGTTTAAAATCATAGATCATGACACAAAGACACAACAACTTACAGCACACGCTTTTCCTGGACTGTCTTAGGTGACCAAGCTGAACACAAGCTTGAATGCATGTGCTCAAAATAGTGATGTATGCTCGTGCCTCATCAAGCATGCTTGAGCAGGTCAGAGCTGATATTTGATGCTAGCTACACAGCCCTTTTCAAACATGCTCAAGTACAATCAAAGACAAGCCTTGCCTGTGAAGATGAGGGTGTTGGCAAAAGTGCGCCGGTTTCTTGGCAGCCATTTGCCCTGCAGATGCTGGATGGCTGGAAAGGTGACCCCTTCTCCTGCCCCCATCAGGCACCGGCAGGCCAGCACCACATACACAGACTTGGTAGAGGCTGCCACTGGTGTCAGCATGGTGAAGATGGACCAGGCCACCACACCCAGCCCCAGGATGAGCTTGGCAGTGTAGCGCGTCGCCAGGTACCCACCACAGATGTTGGTCACTGTATACCCCACAAAGAACACACTGCAAGAGCAGAACACCTCCGTCATCAGGTGTGCTGCACGCTCAGGCTGGATAGACCAGCAGAACAGCACAATGGGTAAAGATGCATTGAATAAGGGCTGGAAAATGCTGACGATGGGCTGATTTGCAACATAATCTGAGGAAAGGTTCTTGCTTGGCTTGACCTGAATGTGATGCTCAAGGACAAAATGGAACAGGAAGGGCATACCTGTTGATGGCTCCCTTGGTGCTGTTGCTCCAGCCATACTGCACGCTCATTGGAATGATGGCCACACTCATGGCAGCTCTGTCCACATAGCAGATCATGGCCACCAAGCAACACAGGAAGACGACTAATTTCCAGCGCCAGCTTGGCATGGCTGGCTCAGCATCTGGGCTGTCATCATCACCTGACGCCTCTCCATCCTTTTTCCTGGGCTTCTGCCAAGGCGAGAGCAGTCTCACCCACCATGGCCGCAGATGCTTACGTGAGTGCTTGTCATCTGCTGGATCAGGCGCCCAAGTAGCCATTCGTGCAACTTGTTGCTTTGTGACATCAGCAAACGGTGAGCTGCCCTGTTTCAGCAGCTTTCTTTTGCCATCATCAAAGCTTTCTATGTATGACGCACTGGCTACGGCTGCATCAGGCTGCTTGTGCTTGGGAGACCATAGGTAGTACAGCTTCTGCGCACGAGGTCCTGCTGATATGGTGAAGGACTGATGAGGAGTGCTGGTCTGCAGGTCGCTGACAGTACTTGCATGCACAGCTATCCTGGGCAGGGATTGCTGCAAGCTGTCTGACTGACTGCTGCTCCCACCAGGAGACTGTGTTCCAGCTGTAGCATGCTGGCTGATTGGAAGGTCAGCTTCTGAGGTCAAGGGTGGCTCATAGCTGTCATGTATATCCACAAAGTGGACACTATGCTGTTCTACTGGATCTGCAGCATCTACGTCCCTCTGTGGAGAGCTTGAAACTAGTCTGAGAAAGCTGGCCTGTGTTGCTTGTGGATGCAGCTCGACAGTATCAGCTGAGCTTGTGCTTGCTTCCTGTGGTGGAGGTCCTGGAGGCAGAGCATAACTGACTTCTTCAGGAGCTGAACCTTCACAATCCTGGTCGGCAGGTTGCTGGTGCTGAGGGCCTGCTGAGGCTGAGTTGTGCTTGTGCTTGCGCAAGCGAGTCATATTATGACCAGAAACACACTAGGCTGTGCCCTCTTTGGCCTGAGTAATCGGCTGCATAGCCAGTCACGTAAGCAGACCAACCAATCACACGGGGCTGCTCACGAACTATGTCTCGTTTGGCTGCAAGGCCGCTACGCGCAAGCGTCCGTCTGATGCTTCAGAGGATCCTGGCACAAGAGCTGAGGGACTTTGACCACAGGCCCGGCGGTCCGAGAGATCACAGAGTCAGCACAAACCTAAACATATCGATGCGCGCTAAGTCTTGACCTTGCTGGCCCGGTGACAGGCCCGGAGAGTGGCATAACGCTTCTGAGAGAGAGGCATAACGCTTCTGAGAGAGAGGCATAACGCTTGTTCCACGGACGCCGTGCAACAATGTTGAGTACTTCGAGGCCTTCAAAGTATTGTTGCGTTGCACCCCTTTCACCCCACGTTTATGTCCTGCTGTCGGTCTGCAAGCAAAAGACACAGCAGAGGTGCAGCTCCATCGCTTCTGAAACTTCAGCGGCGGAGGTTCACACGGCCATCAACGTCAACATAGCTGTGTGACAACAGACACACTCCAGCTGGATGCAACTATCTCATGCTGTGGTACTAGCCGGAGGCGTGAGCAAGCAGTTGCATCCTCTCACCTCAGCTGGCACACCCAAGGCCTTAGTACCAGTAGGCAACCAAGCGCTTATTAGCTTCCCACTAAAGACATTAGAGCAAGGTGGCGTGACACACACAATAGTGGTGCGTTACTGAAGCATGAAGTCAACTGGTGCAAGATGTGATTTGCCTTGCAGGCTTCTGCTCTGTGCATCAACACCAAGATTCACATCCAGTGCCTCTGTGTAGGTAGTTGAGGGTGAAGCTGCAACTTTCAAAGTCAGTCACTGGATCAGCAAAAACTATGGGGGCAGGATGCATGTTGAAGTCAGGTCTGTAACAGAGGACAGCAGCTCTGCTGCAGCAGTTGCTCAGCTTAAGGATGACCTCAAAGCAGAATCCTTCATTGTCCTGTCTGGCGACCTTGTCTCTGATGTACCGCTAAAGGTGCACACAACAGCTAATCTTTGCTTCCTGACAAAATGTTACTCGTGTTACTTGTGGTTTGATGACACGTGCATATACCCAGAGGTGTCATAAGCGTGAGCGGCTGATGGCACTCACCATAGTTTGGTTGCTGAGGCTTCCCTCCCTGCTGTGCAGGCATTGGCAGCATCGCACTACGTCACAGAGGCAACAGTGACAGTGTTATTGAAAGAGAAGCGCATTTCGCCTGCATCAGAGACAAAGCCTGGAAAGGCACCAAAAAATGTTGACTATATAGGTGTGTTTCATCTGGACCTAATGATGCGTTGAGCTGTTGAATCATGCAGCCTTGATGCTTTGCATCTTTGGATGCACCCACTTTGCATGGCTTGCTGCATGAATGCGCACTTTGAGCAGTGCAACAACCGTCTATACAACAAGATCGAGAGAAGCATGTGTTGAGCAGCAATGCATCACTCCACATGCCACGCAGACAAGCACGTGAAGTGTGATATGGTCAACAATGCAGTGGCAGATATGCATCTTTCATCCATAGCAAGCCCCATTCATTTAGTCAAGCCCTTTACATTTGTCACAGGGCTAGATACTCAGCAAAAGCAGCTGACGTTCATTGCTGGCAGCACGCCTGAAGCACGGCGGCAAGTCCGGGTGCCCTTGGCTGCTGTGCAAGATGGACGACTGTCTTTGCGCACAGACCTTATGGACGCACACTTGTACATCTTTCACAAGCGCACCTTTTTCAAGGCACTTGAAGCCAGACCTGCCTATGAAAGCATCAGACAGGTAAACATGATCTCAGGCCATGAAGGAGAATTTGTTGTGAGGTGTGATGCTGCTTGTTCAAGGCTGTCATTGGGCATTGGCAGTTTGGCATGCAGCTGTGTTGCTTGGTTCATGACAGCAATCAGCTTCAATGCAGAGCTTGCCTCTCAGGCCATGCTGGTTGATTTGTTCCTGTGCACAAGTATATGGAAATCTTGCCAGTCAAAGCTGATGTCACAGCAATTTTGCGGGGCAATCCTGCTAAGCCAATGCTATACCCCATGTCTGTTACACAAAGACTTTGCTATGCACAGGATTTGCTGCCTTACATGGTGCGGCAACAACATAGCAGGCATCCTTTCTCAAGCAAACAAGATTCCAACCATCAAACCCCTAGTCCCTCATCTTCTCAGAAGCTACAGCAATCAGACTCACTGACGCCCGGCTCTCAATTGGTGGATGTCATATCCAGTGCCAGCAAGGGCACTGGAGTGTCTGGGCACAGGGATATGTGGTGCAATGCCTATGTTGCCGGTAAAGAGGGTTACTGTGGCAGAGCTAACACTCTCCAAGCCTACAGCGAAGTCAACAGGCAAGCTGCTGCAGCTGTAGCTGTTGGCTCAATTAGAACAAGCCTTCTGCAGCCCACTATGACAGAAAAAAGGGTCGTTGTGATATGTTGGTGATGTCATCGTGATTGCATCTTGAGCATGTTGATCATCTGACATCGCCCCTTTGCTATGTCATGTTCTGCAGCTGGACATGCTTCTGCACAGCCTCATGGAGAGCACCAGCGTCCCTGTGCTGGGTAGTGTGAACTGATTGTGCCATGCTGCAGGGACTTGACATCCTTTGACCTCGCCTCCCGCCTTCTGACAGAGAAGCCAAACAGCCGCTTTGAAAACTTTGTTCATGAGTCTGTCCAACTGGGCAGCAAGGCAACAGTCTCAGCTGGCTGTATTGTGGCCAAGGGCACTGTCCTTGGTGACAGGTGCAGCGTGAAGAGATCCATCATTGGCACCACCTGCAAGTTGGGCAACAGCGTCAAGATTGTCAGCTCTATTGTCATGGATGATGTCATTGTGGAAGAAGGCAGTCATATACAGAACTCCATCATCTGTAGCGGTTCTCATGTCCAGGTATGCTTTGTGCATGTGAAATTTTCCATGCAAAGTATGTCAACAAGCTGTGCAAAAGGACGTCACTTCCTGTGATGATTGAGCTTATAGTGCCAGTGTGCTCTGAAGTGTTTGCAAATGATCTAGATTAGTGGCTGCGCTGTGCGTACTTCATGACTGTGATGCTGGGTTTGGCTGCAGTGCTCTTGTCAATTTTTCTGTATCTGCATGCAGGCTCAGTGCTCAGTGAGGGACTGCAAAGTTGGTCCTGGCTTCAAGCTATCTGAGGGGTCAGAGTACAGGGATGAAGTTTTGTCCAAGGCCAAAGTGCCACAATAATTTCATGATATCCTGCAGCAGTGGCGTGCTTTTGGACGTATGTACCACGTCGCAATGATCACTTGCATAGCTACCTTGATTGCTATGTGATAGCATGTCTAGGCCTTGACCATTATTGGTAAAGGTGGCTTGTCTACTGATGCAAACACATGCAGGTCAGGCTGTTCAAAAGTTGCCATGCTGCACACTTGCATGTGAGCGGATGTGACCCGCAAAGACCCGTGCACCACATTGCAGGGTTTCCTTACACTTGATTGAACGAACAATCACTGCATTGTGCAATAAAACACGGTAGATGATACAGTCATCTTCCGCTTGGTGAACATAAAGAGGATTGCGATTCAGGTACCATCTTGGTCTTTACAGAACAAAATATTGATTGAACACACAGCATTGCATCAACACAATCTATGATGCCCACTAACAAGGACAAGCTTGAGCATCGTAATGCCTGCTGCCGAATAAAATCAAGCGTAAACTGCATACACAGTGGTACATGATACAACGCAAGGCAGCACTGTTGATCCATGTGATGCTGAGGGACATCACATTCTTGTCTCTTGTCTCTTCTCTATCTTTCACTTGATGGGCCTTGGCTGTTGAAGTCAATACACATCCAATTCAGTAGCTTGTTATAATGCAACATGTCCAAGTCAAAGATGCTACCTGTACAAACCTTGATGCATGGTCCCCATAATCAACTTATCCAAAATCGGTCAGCAGCAAGCTTCTGGCTCTCAGCCTCATACATCATCATCATCATCATCATCGGTGCAACTCAAGACTTGATAGCCCAGCTCTATTGAAAATGAGTCATATGCACTCTGCAAGAGCACATATGTCGGCAATCTCAACAGCGGGATCTGGCTGACAAGGGCGGATGGCTTACTTGCAATAAGTACTTCTTCCAGGCAGCAACCGCAGGGCTATTTGCAGCTGACTGTACGCCGCTTTTGAGATGTGCGGGTAACTGCACTGGCTTGCCTTCCCACTGTTGCTTGATGTTTTCAACCTCAGAGGCCGGCAAGTTGCAAAAGTCTGGAACAGGAATTGCATCAAGGTCTGCTCGCTGCCAGGTCTGCTGGAATGCAGGCTGCTGCAGGTCCTGATGCTGAGACAGCTGCCTATTTATGCCGTGAGAGACAGGGCTATCGTGCCCAGCTGGACAGAGGGGTTTCGGCAGAGAACTGAAGAAAGAGCTTGCTGACATCACTCGACCAGACGATCGTCAACTCAGAAATCGTTTGATCACCGTTGCCGTGTACAAACGACGAAAAACAGAAGTCAGGTGCAGCTAGGCCAAACAAAAAGCGAGGAAAAGTCGTCGGGAAAGCGCAAGCGTGATCACGGCCAAATGCTTACCACTTCTGTGCAAGCAGCGCCCACAACGGCGAAGGGTCAGCGGAGTTCTGCAGCGCAGCAGCAGCGCAGTGATAACTTGGCAAAAACCTTGAGACGAATTCGTCCCATTGGGTTTGAGAAATGTGCGTCAGTGCATGCAAACAGAACATGCAGACACATCTTTTTATTCGCTGAAACATTTGTTGAAATGTACAACCAGACATGCTCTTTTTGCCGGTGAGATGTGTACTGTAGCAATCATTGTGGTAAGCAACGTTGCATCAACATGCTGTACACCTTGCACAGCATGGTTGCAATTGGCGGTGTCCAATTGGCAATGCACATAGTACTGCGTCAAGAGTTCGTGACTATTGCAAGTTTCCTCATCCTGCACATACGGACAAGCCCCATCAACATTGCAATATAGGAAATCATTGTTAATAATAACAAATAGTAATATTGCTGGCCCAACACACCTGCCAGGCACAATATGTAGCTGACCGTTGCTGAAAAGCAAGTTGTAAAAATATAGCAAATGCAAGTCTGGCATTGCTTACAGTGAGAGCAGCAGCGCGTTCAACAAAATGTTCTAATGCTAGACATCAGGACACAACATATTTGCTGACTCACGCTGAGGTGATGCTGGGTAAACATTCTATGACAAGGCTATATATCTGTTGCCATTCACGCACCTTATCTAAAGCATGTTTGTAGAGCATCATTACTCGATGATACCTAGCCGAAGAAAGCAATCTGACAGTAACAAATGCAGTGTAATAGTATCCAGTGGGCAGCATAATATGTATACATTGCTGAACAGACCCAGATGTCAGATCTGGGTTCTAGAACGCATTGAAAGCTTGGTCCTCTGCACCCCTGCGCCTTCCAGACAATATGGTAAGTCTGTCATGAGCTCACAGTGTTCACACTGACCAGCAGTCCGTTTGCAAGCCCCTGCACATAAACTGCAAGCACAACATGCAATGAAAGGCAGCCTAAAACGAAAGCCTGGGGCATTGGCCCTGCAAGCTTGCTAAGGGGTCCCCAAGCGCAACCCAGCATCACTGTTTGGAGCCAGCCAAACAAATCGAAAATACTTAATTATGTATTATTCTAATTTATAATTTATATTTCATTATTGAAGCAAAGGTTCAGCTGACTCGGCTGAGTGGTTCAACCCTCGCATGCCTGCCCAGAATGCTGGAACATCTCTTTTCTTGATATTTCAAACTGCCATGTCCTGTTTGGCAGCCGCGCCAGTCTGCAGCTGGTCATCCTCTTTTGGAATAGAGCACACCACATCGTCACTTCCAACTACTGCACGTGCTTCATGCGCTGAAGCAGCACCCTTGTCGAACTTGCCGCCTAATAGGCGGTCAAGCGGCTGCAGCCCTTTCTGAATGACCTTCACAATGTTGTTGCCATGGGCCGCTGCCATGATCAAATTAGAACCCTCTGAATTCTCCAATAGGGTCAGGCCTGCCAGTCCCCATGCCACAGCAGTCCCAATGACATTGAATCCTAGCAGGGTGTTGCTACCTCCAGTGCCCCATGCAAAGCCCCGTACATTGATGTAGTCTTTGCAGCACGCAGCTGTCGACAGCTGAAACACAACACCCATTGCAATGCCCCTGCACATGCACGGCCTTTACAGTCCTGTTGAAACAATGGTGCCACACATGGTATAGGGGCAGTACTGTCAGATCATCATGAGAGACCGAATGGACAGCTGAAGGGCAGCAAAGATGCAATCATAGCAGCAGGGTTACACACCAAATGGCAGCCTGCAGGCAGTAACCGCGAGGGCAGGGCAATAACCAGGAGGGCAGAAAAACAGTGACAGTTTGCGAGCTGTGACACACATGGTGCTTCAGCGCAACTGGAATGTTGCACAAGCAACAAACAGAAAGCCATGGGATCCCGAAGAGCATACGACAAAGGCTGTTGTGAGCCAGTGGAAAGCAGGGAGGGCAGACACTGCCTCGCGGGGCAACACATGAACAAGAGACACTCACCACCAGAAAGGCAGATGGAAGGTGAGGGGACGATAGCCCTTCACAAAGATGAGGAACCACACAGGGGGCCCTAGTCCCATAATCAGGGTCCCACTCACTGTGGTTGCATTCAGTGCAGTGGGACTTGCCAGGAGAGGAAGTATGCCGATGACTGCCAGAATGACAATGATGATGCGCCCAGCTCTCAGGTGCCTGCATGCACATGCAAGGCTTGGGCAACTCATAGCAAACACATCCCTTCAGGATTTTCCCAGGCAATAGCAGCATGTGCTTGCATGGTTTCATCAGCTAAAATGTTTTGATGGCTGCAGCATAAAGGCTCAAGATGCTGCTCCTCCAGCCATGTTTGGGTCTTTGCTGTTACATCTGCACCTGGGTTTTTGCCCCATGATATATAGCATGGTACAGGTGTATACATATCACGAAAACAGCCAAACACACCCAAGCCTGCTGTACACATGCCTGCCTAACTGTAAGAGGATCATGACCACCTGCTGCCAGCAGTTGTTCACAGTGAATGGTGAATGACCAATGCATGGCTACTTGTGGTACTCAGGACACAGCGCTATGCGACAGGACGCAGCCAAAGCCAAACATGAGCAGCTGACCTTTTGGTTGCAGTTTGAGGAGGTTGAGGCTGCCCGGTCTCCAGAATCCCCAGGAACTCTGGTCCAAGCAGCTTAGCAGCAGATGTGAAGGTGGAGTCTAAAGTGGACAGGGACTCTGTGATGAAGATGATATTAGTCACAGAGTACATGGCGGTGCCAAAGTACTTGGACACTGCTGTTGGATTGCCCAGGAGCATGTTGGCATAGATTTCTGCAGGCACACTATTACAACCAACAGTTACTTGCATGACAAGTGGCATGCAAGCCAGGTTGCTGCAGTCTGCACCAGACAGCTTGACAAGCTTGCTTGGTGCTTGCATAGACAAGGGCACATTCTAAGAGGTGTGTTGTGTGATGCATGCAGCAAGTTGGAACAGGACCAGCAGTGACAGCTGCTGCCACAAGGGGGAGATGCAACATGGTGTTGACAGATGACACCTGTGCAGTTGACGCAACAAAGCAGCATGCTCACGATGATTGCAGTGGCGGATACCAATGCAGGCAGCAGCAACAACCGCCGCATAAGGCTCCCTTGTGACCTTGTATACATTGTGATGTCATGGCAGAAAGTACAAATTGTGCAACTTTGCGGCAGAGGCAGCTCAGTGTAATCTTGCATGAGCTAGATGCTAGCAGCTGCATGGGTTACTCATCAGTTGCTTATGACTTACGTGGTAGGTTTCAAGATGGCAACCATGTTGCCAAAGATGCCAGTGAAGGCAAAGAGGAAGATGAAGGAGCCAGAGATGAGGCCTGCCAGCAGGAAACTGATGAGCATAGCTTTGGGAGATGCCAGAAAGGCGCGATCTGTCAAAACGGGGTCAAAGAATGGGTAGCTCAGAATGCCCTGCAAAATATTGTTGCAAAGTTCATGCCTCTGCCAAACACTGTCTGTCAAGAGGTCAGATGTATGGCCAAAAAAACACATTAGCGTCATGTCAGCAGAGCAAAGCAAACGAAGTATAACAGCAGCTCCAGATACAATTCAACATGTGAATGATGATGCTGCTGACAGACTGTAGATTGCCCCTCTTGTCTGCAATCAGCACAATATAAGCTTGCAGGGCCCCCTGAATGCATGCCAGCCAACATGGACACATGCATGTCTTCAAGCACAGTGGCTTTTACATCATGTCAACAAGAACGGCTTGTACATTGTGTCAGCAAGAATGGCTTTTACATTGTGTCAGCAAGGATGAGTTGTATATCTATGTCGGCAAGGATGGCTTTTACATTGTGTCAGCAAGGATGTATTTTATATGTATGTCAACAAGGATGGCGCTGACCTGCAAGAGTCCCACACTGAGCAAGTCCATACCGCCCTCCAGTGATGCTCGCTTTTGTGGAAGCCACTCTCCGCCTGCCCGGCTACACACAGGCTGCTGCAGCAGCTGACAGGTTGATGCAGAGTACACTCCCCCAACGGATGTACACACGCTCTGACTGTTGATTGCTGCATGTAAAAACAGCCGTCAAACGCTGATGAGATGTGTCTGGCACACGGAAAATTTGCATGCAGTCGGACTGCAAGAGGAATCACAACATATGCACCTGCAATATGCAATCAGCTTACTGAGGGGCAAATGTGCTTGCAGCAATGCATACAATGCCGGTCAAACCTTCAAAAAGTACACTACCACAATATTTGCACATGTGATGACAGGTAACTCTTAAATGTAATTGGGCAATGTATGCTGCTTGCTTTCATCGCTGCATTGCTTACAAATTGTGCGATCAGAAACATACAGGCAAGTCATCCTTACTTGCATAGTTACAGGAGGGAGCTGTGTAGTTGTAAGCTAGAGCAGCTTTGCTTGAGTCACCCAGCCAGTTAAAAGCGGCAGCTGAACATTGATCAGCGGTCACTAGTGGGGTAGGGTCTGCAGCTAGATTGCATGTTCCTGCATGATGGAGAACTGTCAGCACCGAGAAGCCACAGCAACAAATTCATACAGCTGAAGTGATGTTTGTTGCCAAGATGCGTTGGTGGCGTCAAAGCAAATGGAGTAAAGGAGGTGATAAAATATTTCAGTGCAGTGAGACATCACAGGTCCTAGCTTACACACAAAGCGGCCTTACCTGATACCAAGACAGTATGATCATAGCAGATGCCAATTGCCTGTCAGGGCTGCATATCTGCAGACACATACCCACTGCATAGCTTGCATGCACCTCTGCCAGATGAAAGACTACAGAATGCAATACAGATTGGCATGGCAACATGTTTGCAGGAGTGCACAGCATGCATCATGATTCTCTATCATTTGTTGTCAGGCACAGGCACATGTCATGACCATGTTTGAATAAGCCAGCACATTAATGTTGGAAAGGGCGTATGTAAATTGACACATTCCTACATACAGACATAGATGTATGTTGATGAATACGTATGATTTTGTGCATCAGCTGTACCTGCACCATTCCAGGATCCAAATCCTGCTGGAGCATTCACTCCCAGAACAATAAGCAGAGCAATCAGGAAGCCCACGCATGTGACAGACTGAGCCACATCTGTGACTAAGGATGCTCGCATGCCGCCTGTGACTGAGTAGACGACTGGAATGGCAGTTGACAGACATGCTCCTAGCCACCACTCTTTGGAGTGCTGCGCTCAACATACAGAACCAATCAAGGTGCAATCCGGCCTGACAAGAAGCTACCTTGGTGGCTTGCATTGACTGTGATCACGTGGTGCTGTACAGGCAAAGGGACAAAGTGTAATGTTAGACTTTGGTTGTGTCACATTGCATTCAGTGCCTGGCTGCCTTGCACAAACACAAATGCGTCTGATTGCAATAGTTGGAGTAAGTGCAACCAACATGCTGTCATGATGACTTGAACAGGCCAAATGCTACAAAGCATGGGCTGAGCCATGATGTGACCTGAGGCTGTCACGCTGATAGGAGTGTGCGCTATGTGCCATGATTTCAATACATACCTCAGCTCCATAAAAGCCAGCCACCACCAGGGCATTGGACCAGACCTCTTGGTATAGGCGAAACAGCACAGCCAGGCCAAAGGCCAAGGTAGCCATACTGCCGTACCTCTCATTGATGGCCTCTGGAAGGCTCCTGTATCCTTGTCTAGTACGTATAAGGTAGATTACAATCCCAACAGATGCAAAGGAGGTATAGTAGGCAGCTGCAGCAGAAGCAACAAGTCGAAGTCTTAGTCGAAGCAGGCAGAAGAATGCACACTAGCTGCCCGAGGCCAGCTTTGCAAGGAAGCGAAGTTACCGTATGCGCAAGCTCCGACAATGCCATACTCTCCACCCAATAGAGAAGCGTTCAGAATAGACTTGGCAAAAACCCAAGAGATGGAGGCGGACGCAGCAAGCAGCACGATGTGTCGAGCACCCTTCTTCTCAGACGTTAGCCCTCCTCTGCAACAACAAGCGGTGTTGCCACACTGCATGTTGGGCAGTCTCGTGGCTGCATGCTCGTAAGCAAGTGAGCGCAACCTAAAGTGCAGTGATCAAGCAACTTGCAGGTCCCGTCAAGCACTAGACCGTCAGCAGTATGGCAGGCTTCGAGACCAGCCAGATTGCATATGCGACAGCAAAGTCAGCTTGCAACCCTTGCAGGTATCATAAGTCAGGTGACGGTGTCGGTGTCGATAGAGTGCGCGTGCGCTAGAGTGGTGCTAAAGCAGTGAAGGGCGAATGACCTGTAGAAAAATTCAGGTTGCGTGACGTAAGGCGCAAATGGTAAGATGAGTGCAGCGTATAGCAGCAGCCAAAACCATTGCAAATTGACGCGGCATGCCATCATCACGACAAAGAAGATTGTAAGGATGATCAGTGTTCCCCAGAAGTGCAGACGGTGCTGCTTGAAGGCATATTGTTGGAATGCCGACAGCCATAGTGTCAGCCTGCTGCCGGAAGCCATGGTTGTCGACCCTCCTGAGTTTGCGTTGGTGTGGTTGCAAACCTTTACATGCACAGCCACGAGCTCGTTTCTGATCCGTACGGAGCGCGTGAAAGAAGAAGAAGAAGGATTTTACAAGTTCTGCCAGCCAACACAGCCGATCGCTTGTGCCAATCATGTTCAAATCATCATGTAATCTAGACAGTCTACTACGTAGTGGAAAACCCCGATATGATCAGGCTGTGCGAAAAATGACCTCATGGTGTCTGTGCTACCTGTAAACAGGCTTGCGTACCGAGACCGTAAAGAAGCAAGGGCAGTACACTCAAAAACCAAGTGCATCTCATCCCCCACAGCACCACTATTGCAAGCCAAGCACACCCTGTGAGCCCTGTCAACATGAGCA
>JAABUK010006611.1_pt1 | contig 17205 bp, 22 predicted proteins | sample 5559141 | NCBI WGS metagenome assembly JAABUK01 (sample SAMN10711869, study PRJNA513367) | rock metagenome | isolation source: Antarctica rocks | place: Antarctica: Victoria Land, Pudding Butte nord | collected 2016-01-03 | reverse complement strand
AATACCCATCCCATGGTACATGCCCTAGGGACATTGTCTTAGCCATTCAAACAAGCAGGCCCTCAACACACCTCCTGGCATGCATGGTTGCTGTTTAGAGTACATGAATGCTGCTCAGTGTCCATGAATCCTGTTTGGCAGAGATGAACAGCTCTTTTTAATCCCAAAACGCCTATGTTAGTTCAGAAACGTCATTTTTACACTGGAAATCTAAAGTCAGAAACGTCGGGACAGTGCAAATGCATTTCTACATTGTGGAGTGTTTCAGCACACACAAATGCTGGTTTGACTGCCACAAAGCATTGCTGTGCTGATGCGCAGGCCGTGAATGGGTCTGGCTACAAGTGGATGCTTTATGGTGATGACGATACCCTGTGGTTTGTGGGGGGAGTCCTGGATCTGCTGAAAGACCTGGACCCTGAAATGCCATACGTCATCACAGGTGGGTCACCCCCTATATGCCCTATGTCATCACAGGTGGGTCATCCATGATATGCCCTATGTCATCACAGGTGGGTCACCCCCGATATGCCCTATGTCATCACAGGTGGGTCACCCCTGAAATGCCCTATGTCATCACAGGGTGGGTCACCCCTGAAATGCCCTATGTCATCACAGGTGGGTCACCCCTGCCCTCAGCTGCTGCACTTGCTTATTAATAATAATAATAACAACAAATCTGCTTTCCAGCGCATGCAGCTGGCTTTGCAAAAGAAACTGAGCACACTGGTCAAATGCAAGTGCGTTAGCTGATGGATCAGGAGCTTGTGAGATACATACACATGAGTGTTTTGTGAAACTTGATACACACTGTGAATACACAGTCACAGGACTTTGTGCTTGACCAGGCTCAGCTGGCACAGATGACAACAGGTTGGCACAGCTTCATTGCATGGACCATCATGGAGTAAGAGTTGTGCACACTATTAGAGTTGGCTTTGTTTTGAGTGCAGCTTGATTATACCTCATAGCAGCTGCATGACTAAACATTGTATTGTTGCTGCACAAATTCGATATTCAAGTCTATAACCTAACACTGCTGTTGAGCAGCAGATTTCCTGCAACAAACACCCACTTCTTCTATTTGATCTGCTGAATGCAGTGTATTGTTATGAGCATGACAAAATGTCCATGGCAAACAGCATCTACTAGCCCGCCATGCAACGAGTGCGTCTGCATCATCACGTCCTTCAGCTTCCGATCCTCCCGTGCATCAGTCACATGAACAGAAAGCCACAAGCATGTTTTTCTATCGTTCTGTCTGCTCTCAGCGCCATTGCTGTAGCCGCTGACTCATCAAGCAGCAGCAACAGCAGCAGCAGCAGCAGGGCCAGCGTGCTCAGTTTGGCTACTGCACACAATACAACCAACTGCAAGAAAACAGGCTTTGACATCATGCTGCAGATAATTTGTGGTGGTCAGATGTGGAGGGGACCGTGGGGAGCCAGCCCAACATTAGGGCACCCCGCTGCCTGCCCTGCAATCATTCCATCAAAGGTGAGAGCCCCATGCACACACACACGCACACACACACACACACACACACGCACGCACGCACGCACGCACGCACGCACGCACGCACGCACGCTCGGGCAAGTGTGTGATGTATAAAAGCTCTCCATATGCATGAGGCTACAGGAAGAGAGCAACAGATGCCATTCATGCAGATTTTGAGGATATACAACAGCAGCGCTTTTCCAGCGCCGCTGATGCTTACAGTGACTGTGGTGGTCATAAACTTGTTGTTTTATTGATATTATCAAGATTACTGATGTCATTGTTGCTGTCGTTGGTATGCATTAAGCAAATTTGCACACAGTTTGCCCTTTTAACGCCCCTGCTGCATCAAGTATGAAACACATTGTCACTGTTGTGTTTCTTGATATCATTGCTGTCACCAACATTTAGCATCGTCATCAAAACCCATCATGCCTGATGCAGGTTTTGAGGACATACTGAGCCAACGGCCCTTTGTGTTGTGAGCGCCATTGCGTTTGTTGATATCATTGCTGTTGTCAACATTTAGCATCGTCATCTAAACCCATCATGCCTGATGCAGGTTTTGAGGACATACTGAGCCAGCGTCCCTTCAATGCCCCTGCTGCCTGCCCTTGCACAGCAGAAGCCCTATGCACTGCCCCAGACCTAGCCCCCTTCTTTGATGCACAGTGTAATGTCCCTCGCCATGGTAGCAGGACCTACAGCATGCATGGCGGTGCAGGCAAGCTACCTCTCCCTGCACACCATGCATGGACATTTTGAACCACCCATCTGATAGGCATGGGTGGCATGGTGCAGAGTTTGAGGATGCAATACCCAGATGCATATGTGCTGCATATCAGTATGGGGGGAGTGTCATCTGATTTGGAATCCACTGGCATTTGCAGTGTGGCATCCCATGGCAAAGCCATTAGTCCAGTGTGAATTGTAACAAACAGGTGGCCTGTCATGATACCATAAAAGTCACGCATCCGAGCAATGTATACAGCAGGTTGGACTGCTCATGTCTACAGCACGGATGAGTCAGAATGAAAGCTCTAGCATCAGCAAGTTTGCCAGCAGTGAGTATGTTGATACAGCCTGCCGGCCACGTGACAAAGATACAGAGATGCTCTTGTAAATGTCATGACATGCAGATGCTGGCACGCAGAAAAGCCACAGCATTGTCGGCAGCCACAGCACTGCCTAGATGACTCCTGCGGGCAGCATTGCAGCACAGGCATTGCACTGACCTTGCCTACCTTTTCAAACCACACCACTTCCATCAGACAATGTCTGAAAGCTGCTGCAGTGTCTATTGTGTCTGCCCATCGTCTGCAAGTCCAGACGCATCCCTCACTATGTGCTTGAAGGTTTGCATTCATTGCTGCTGTGTGTTGCAAGCACATGATCTCCTGACATGCCTTGAGCACGCAAATGTTCAGCAGGGCAATCAGCAGCTGTGGCACAGTCATCATCATGACTTCGGCTGCGGAGGGACCAGCAACAGTGCTTGCACACTCAAGATCACCACCTTGTTCCAAGACCTCTTTCCAAATACCTATTCCAGGACCTTGCAATGGCAAAGGCACCAGGCCCCGCACAATACTTACCGGTATTAAACAGTCTTTGCTGAGGTGCAGTGCTTGATCATGCAGGTACTATAATCAGCATTGGGCTGCTGCGCAAGATCAGCTATGAGTGGATGGAGACCTGCTTGTGGCAGGAGCAGGCACCAGGTACTGCTCTTAAGCCCTACAATCTAAACCCTACAGCGTTGACCCTAGCACCTGAACCCTACAACATGAACTCCTCAATGTGCAGCGTTGCCATGCATCCTAATGCTGCACATTGAGGAGTTGATGTTGTAGGGTTCAGGTGCTAGGGTTGAGGCTGTAGGGTTTAGGTCATAGGGTAATGCTGCACATTTGTATCATCCACTGCCAGTATTGCTGCAAGCTGCTGCCTTGGGAGGCATCCATTATTATTGCTGCAAGGCATAGACTTTTGTTCATTTGCCTAGCCTGTCAACAAGCTTGACACACTGGCAACTGATAACTGCTTTTGTGCCCCATACAAGCACCAAAAGGCAGTCTGGAACTTGAGGGCTGCAAGGCATCTCTGCCTCATCTCATCCAAAGTTGACATGCCAGCTTTGGTCTTGCCTTGCGCATGTTCATTCATTGTTGACAGGAGTGCTTGCCCTCATCATCAATTGAGCAGGGTGTAGGTTTTCCCCATGTTTGGTGCCTTCATGACAGAACCTAAGTCATGATCTGTTTCTGCACTGCACTTTTCAGATGTTGAAGACTGCATGACCATAACAAGTACAAACGGTGTTGCGAAAAACCTGTACCCTTCACTTTTGGATTCACCCACACAGCTGCCCACCCACCCTGCTTAGTTCAGCTGTACTTTGCTATGTTTTGCATGTGTGTTGCTGCAACATAAAATCCCCAGATTTGGGGCTGTTGGCGCAGGTGGGGATGCCCTTCTGATGGCGTGTCTGTGGAAGGCGGGGTATGCAATCACAGACCCAGGTTTCAGCTTCTACCACCCAGAGCTGCGCATGTTTGATCCTGTGTCCCAGGAGGGTAGACAGCTGCTCTACGCTTTCACTGAGGGCCTCTCTGGCGGCTGCGATGACTCATGCCAGGTATGATACATCGCCCTGGGTTTTGGTCTTGATGCAAGATTTTTTTTGCAGGATCTTCCGCTTTGAGATAGATGCCAGGTGTGCCACAATGTTTGCGGTCTTGTTGCAACAAGATCATTCCAAAATTTGCCACTTTGTTACAGCCTGCTTGTGAGCAGTGCACCCTCAGCAATGCTGTATGCATATGGCTAGCTTAGTGCAGTTTACCGACTGTGTGTCTAGCCCTGATTGTTGTCCCATCAGCTTGAGGCACATGCAATGTGCAGATTGCATGTCAGGTCAGCATTTGCTTTGGAAGTGCAAGTGCTGCTTACACAGATGAAAGATGTATGTTGCTGCAGACGCTGTTGACGCATGTGGTCAGCTCGCATGTGCGGTCAGCAATTCACGGCATACCAGGAGCAGCTTCAATGATACGAGCCATGGCCAACACGTACAACCTGTACCTGCAGCATCGTGGTTCACTGCAGCCCATACATACTTCTTTAGCAGCATGACAGCAAAGGAAAAAGTGTATGCTTTTCAGCGATAACAATGGGAGCCTCCTAAGGCAGCAGCCTGAAGCTTGGCAGCATGACAGTCACACTGCTACTGTTTTCCCTTCAGTCATGAGGGAATCTTCAGATCATAATTTGTTTCCTCGGTGCTTACATTGCTCTTGTACATCCCAGACAGGTGGACATGTTTTGAGGCAATGCTTGTGATTGAGCAAAGGCTGCTCCATTTTGCACCTACCTTTATGACAAAACAAGCTTGAACTCAGAATTCCAACCATGTACTTGTCTGTCAGTAAAGGTGTCTGTCGAAGCACAGTACTGAGTATTGTGTTCAAAATGCTATTACAGCATCTATCAACCGCCTGGGCAGTGTGTGAGCAGTGTCTTAATCCAGCCCAACACAGTCTTCAGGTGCAGCGCCTATTGTGTTTGCTTTCGTGCAGATGCTGCAGCCTGACAAGCGCGGACCTCACGTGACCAAAATGCACACTGAGTGCCACAACAGAACCTCGTGCAGGGAGCCACTCAGGATTGTCACACACTACATTTTGAATTGTATGTACTACGTCTTGATAGAAGACCAGCAGAATATATGAATGAAAGCGAATCTCTGCTTGATGAATCCCTGCTTATCCCTGCTTGCATATATATGAGTGTCTGAGTAGGGGTCGGTACAAAGAGTGAGATATTTCAACCTGCAGGGGTTCTTTCGTCGAGTGGTATGACATGACGGATCGTGATTGCTTTTTTCGCTTTGCAGAATGAGATGCCAATCGTGTCTTGGCACACATTTACAGACGCAGTCTGCCTATTTCGTAGCCGCAGGAATCTGTCCTTACAAGTAGCCTACTGACGTCACGCATGCATACACGCGTGGCTACGTCACGTGCAAGCACCGACCAGCGCCTGTCATCGATGCCAAGCCACCTTCCGTGAGATTCTACTCTTTGCTAAGGGATGCGCACATGACACACTGCGAAGGAACCCTTCTGACATGCTTGGACAGGCCGCAGCACAACAACCTACAATAGCTGCTAGATATCATGCCACATGGCCAAACTTTATCCGATCGTGATCTCATTATAGCTGTTCTAGCAGCTGATCGCGGAGCCATGAGCGAAGGCATCGGATGAGGACGAAGGCGTGACCGCCGATAACCTGCATAAAACTCTCACATCTTGGTAAACTGTCACGCTTCCTCTCAACCTTTGTCTGCGAACAGCCTTCACACACTCTCGCACTTCGCTGACATACAGTCGAAGACCGATGGCTCGCGCAGTACAGATCGCCATGGTGTGCAGCGCTCTCTTGCTGCACCCAGTCGCGGCCTACAGTTTCAACTTCGGTGGAGGTGGGTTGCAGTGACCTCGACAGGCTGACAGTGAGCACCGTGTTTCGTTGTTTCTTCGCCCTGTTGCGGGTGTGTCGTCGCAGCAGTCGCTACACCTCAGCAGCACGTTGCGCAACTCGTCGTCGCTGCAGAACACGGCATGCAAGTTCAATGCCGCCGCCTGACTGTAGCTCCTTGGCAGTAGTACTGTTCCTGCGCCTGACGCAATCTTGACTTGTGTGCACAGGCAACTACGGTCAAGGCATTCACGACAGTGCAAGCTACTACCACAGCCATGGGATGTCTCAGGGTCAATACCGCTCAGATCTGAGCGGCGCCTTGCACCACAGTGGGGCTTCAGCGGCCGCTGTTTCGTCCGGTACGCTGAGTAGACTATCCTGTGCCAACCGTTCTGATTGGTCACACCTCACGGTCTTGAAGAACTTCTCCACTTAGTGTTTTGTCTTGCTGTCAGTGCTCACCAAGTCTTGCATCTGCCACTGTAAGGACTTTCTCCAAATTGGTAGTAATACTTACTAAGCTTAAGCATGCAAAGAGCTGCTTGAAAGTAATGGCTTGAACCAGCAGGCTGCATGATGACTGTTACAGTAATGCATTACAGTAATGCATTCTCAAGCAAGCTGCATTGCATGCTCAGCATGTGCACATGCTCACCATTGCTTATATGCCTCATGCGCTTAAGCGCTTGTCCGGTACACAGTGCACACTTGCTGATGCTCAACAAGTAACAAGTTTTGTTGCAGGCTTCTCAAACGCTATGGCTCAGGCTTTGGAAGGCAGGGACTATGGCACGTATGGCTACTCCTGCGCTGGGGCCATTGGATATGGCTCCAAGGGCTCTTGGACTAGTGCCTTCAACCAGGTAGCTTAGTTTAAAAGCTGCCATGCAATTAATCACAGTCACAACCAATATGGGTCCTTGCAGCAAGCCTTGAAGGACATGCAGACATGCATCATGCTATATAATATCATTGTACGCAAATCTGGAAGTAGTGTCCGGAAATTAAGGCCTAACAGCTTGTTCTTGACCACTCATCACTTATGGACGTCCACGTCGACAAGCTGCCTGCTTGTAAGACTTGACTGCAACAAGGCACTTGCGCCTGTTCCCTTCCTTGCAAGCACCCATTGACTTCATTTGCAATTCACCACACTGTTGCCACACAGTGCATGCCTCATGCCATGTTATATTCTCTACAGCTGTTTTGATGTTATAGGCCAAGTCACATGGCTTCAGCCAAGGAGACGCTAGTGCAGCTGCTGCTGCCACCTCAGGCGGGGAATATGGCGGTGACGTTGGGTCAGCAACTGCCGCAGCAGCTTCCTCTGCTTTTGGTGGCAGTGTTGCTGCTGCTGCCTCTTCCAGCGGCCGCAAACTGCTATCAGAGCCCATCATGGTGTGAGGCTTCCTCGCTTCAGTGGGTCTACTCAAAGGGCACTGCTGTATAACAGGGTCCATGAAGCTCCCATGAATATTGTCAAAGCAACAAGAGCAACAAGTTTTGGCAGCAACAGCACAGCTACAGCTGAAGATTGAGACATGAAGCACATGCACAGTGCATTTGAAGACTGGGCAGTGAAGCGTAGTGCAATGCATGTTCTTACGTAGTGTTGTTTGCCCGACAGCGTGTAGATGAGCTGGTGGGTACATTGCTTTGCTTGCATGATAACATGCTTACCAGGCCAGTGTTTGAGCAACATGTGGCTCCCGAACATCTTGCCTACTTGCCTATGGTGTGCCCGCATAATGTCTGGCACCTATAGTAGTACAAAGACCTAGGCATTATAATAATTATTACTAATTAGTACATACACCGGGACTAGTACATACACCTGGACACACATCATGTTACCCAGTCACACTGTAATTACCATAAGAGTTTTGCCAGATCTTGACACAGTTTGTGTGACCTCAACAACACTTGTGTTGCATGACTGCTGTGATGTCAATCCACTGTGACTCAAGTTGCAGAGCAGAGCATTGGTGCTGAATTGCTGCACATGGGTTGCTGCTGAACAGTGCACATGCATGAAATGGTGCTGTGCAGTACTCATGTGCCATCAAAAGATGGCAGATAAGCAGCATGATTCAGTAATGCAGGCAGTCCTCCAAGCTATTTCATGCATAGCTAAGTTCATGCTTGGTGGTTTGTTGTTCTGGGCAAAATAGCCAGGGCAGCACAAACCATTGCACGCTGAATACCTCCCCTGTCTGAGCTCTTCCATCGGCCCACAGCACAGGCAATCCAAGGGTTGCGTGTTGCTGCTTGCTGCCATGTGCAACAATGTTTGCAGTGCAATGACGTAATGCAAGTTTCAGTGGTGTTGAGCAAACTGCACAAACAGCGTACATGCTGCTTGCATTCCGCCACTGCAATTGCTGCAATTTGACTCTGACAGTCAAGGAAGTGACACAACACTAGACAGGTGACATGACATTCCCTGCGTCAGTCAAGCCCAGGTGGCGCCTGTAGAACTGTTCTGGATGTGTGCTGCTGTTGAGGGCAACCTCAGACCAATACACCCTTGCTGGCCAGCATGGTGCTACTGATCATAGAAATTGAGTCAGAATTGAGCTGAGTATCGCAATACCAACACAGGCATTGAGCATATCCACAGCAATAATTGATCTACACGCCCCTAGTGTTCCGGCAGCAGCTGCTTCAAAGGCCATCCAAGTACTCACAGCTTGCCTTACTAAGGAACGTTGACTGTGCTGGTTCAATGGTGATGGCGCAGAAGCTCTATCAGCTGCTCTCACAGACAGACTGCAAGGCTGCTGTCAATGACAGCCCTCAGTGACAGCTCTTGATAATTCCAATACTCTCAGGGACAGCTCTCAGTGACAACTTTCAGCGACAGCTCTCAGTGACAACTCTCAGTGACACACCAACAGGCTACTTTCACAGATAGCTATCAGTTGTACTCTCAGTGCTGTTGGTGCAGTACTGATGCTGTCCATGAGCTGCTGTCACAGACAGACTGGCATGCTGCTGTCAGTGACAGCCTTCAGTGACAGCTCTTGGTAGTCTTGATGCCCTCAGTGACAGCTCTCAGTGACAGCTCTCAGTGACAGCTCTCAGTGACGGCTATCAGTGAAAGGCTGACAGGCTGCTTTCAGTGACAACTATCAGAAATGATCCCAATGCGCTTAGTGCAGCACTCGTACGCTCCATCAGTTGCTTTCAGAGACAGGCTGCCAGGCTGCACTCAGTGTCAGCTTTCTGAGACAGCTCCTGGTAGTATCATTGCTCTCAGTGCTCTCGTTGACGGCTCTTGGTGCAGACTGCCAGGCTGTACTGCCAGGCTGCACTGCCAGGCTACTGAGTACTGGTGCGCTCCATCAGCTGCTTTTGGAGGCAAAGTGCCAGGCTGCTGTTAGTGTCAACTCTGAGAGACTGGACAGGCAGCTCTCAGGAAAGCCGCTGCAGAGACGGGACAGCTCTTGGTAAAATCACTGCTCTCGCTGCTCTCAGTGACAGCTCTTGTGCAAAGGGTGACAGGGTAGACTCAGCACTGAGACAGAGACAGACTGTGTGCTCAGACCTACACTTCTGCTGCTGGTGCGCTGTCTTCATCTGACCTGCCTTAGCACATCATGCCATGCTTCAAGACTGGTCTTCGCTGTCAGGCCATGAAAGCAACTTTTGTCATCTCACCCTGAACTTGCTTGCTGAAACAACTCTGAATATGGCATGAGTAAAGGATTCAAGCTCTGGCACAAATGATTGTTACGGGTGCCAGTACAGTCTTAACTCAGACATCTACACCTGTTCTCAGCGGACAGCATGAGTGCATTGGACAGATCGGCACATAACGCATGAGTGATAGTCTCCATTCAGCCATGCATGGGCTGTTACAGTGGCTTTACAGCAGAGGTTGCAGAACTGCCGTGCACAGCCCATAAAAGTGCTGGTTTCATCTTTGACACACATTGTGTATGCCGTGCTGATGTCAAGTAAATCTTGTCTCTAATGCACTCATGATAAGGCCGCATAACAGAAAGGTCTTGTGATGGTGGTCACTGTATCATAGTGGTGTTGGCATCTATTCATGCTGACAGTCTGGGCTCATAAGCTTGTGATTGCATGGCATGACACACTCATGGTAAGATCTGCAAAGATACCCAACCCTGAGGGCCTTCCGAAGGCTTCTGCATGAGCCATCTGCAGCTGCCTGAAAGTGCATTTCGGTGCATTCAGGTGCATGTGTTTGGGCCCCAAGGGCATGCAGCCCCTAGCCCTAGAGACATTGCAGCAGATTCTGAAGCCCCAGCTGCAGCAACAGCTCTTGACTAAATGCAGCATAGATCGGCATGGACAAGCCACTGGTAGCACTCTGGTTGACTTCATAGGCTTGCCGTTAATGTTGGGCATAGGCTTACATAAACTAGCTGATTTACTAAATTTAAACCTGTTTAAACATGGCCTGTATACCATTGCTGGACTGTGTATATTTTAGGAAAAACCTTGTCATGAACAGTCTGCAACTGCGACACAATTGTTGTGTTTGTCATCCAGTGAGGCTCCAACTAGCTAGATCAGGCTGAATTGTGGTTCTCTGAGTCAGTACTACTGGACTCAATAGTGTCCCAAACACGGAGTGTAATACTGTACCAGTAGCAAGCCTTAGTGCTGCTGACTGGACTTACGTCCTCATCCGTGCACCTGGCTGTGTTCAACTTTTCACATGTGCTCTTGATCAGGCAGAGCTAGCAGGCATCAGCACCCTAGTGGGACTGCAGTCCATCACATGCCACGTGGAGGAGTCCAACTGGAAGCCGCCGGCAGTTGATCTTGCCTACACCTAAGCCTTGGGCAAGGCGGATGACAAATTTGTTGAAACTTTGGTCATAATGGTTGCAGTCTTAGCTCATCCCCTCCACTCACAGTCCTTCAAAACCAGTTCAGGTTGTTTTGCACAGCCAGAATATCACTGCTCCTTGCACACAGCTGCCGACGGTCTTTGTGAGCTTGTCGACTGAACAACATGTCTGGCGGTTTCAAGATCGTTCTTGTAGCCCTTGCTTGCAGTGCACTGGTCCTGCAACCCGCCGCAGCCTACAGTTTCAACTTCGGCGGAGGTAAGTGGTCTCGCCTGCCGCACATCTTCTGGATCCGCTTTATGTCGCCCCCAACGGCTGGTGTATGTGACGACGTCCTGCTTTGCATGCATCATGGGCTTGGGTCGTTCCGTGTTCACTGGGTCGCCAGGCCCCAGGCTGCCATCTGCCCGCTGCCTGTTGTCAACGAAAGATTTCTATGCAGATATCCCAGCGTTGCTTGCCAAGCTAGCTGTCTTGCGTGCAGGATATGGCAGCGGCATCTATAACTCCGCATCCTACTACCAGTCTCATGGCTTGCGCCAACAGTCGTACAGATCTGATTTGAGCAAGGCGTTGCACTCAAGCAGCGCCTCTGCAGCGGCTGCCTCGTCCGGTAAGCTGTGACCGTCTCGATATCACAGTGTCGTCCGAGACGCCAGCTTGCTATAGCCTAGCAGCTTTGTCATTTGCTCACACCATCGTCTTACCAAATTCATGACTTTCACCATTGCCTTACTAATACCTGGTCATCATCATACCCAAAGGCATTAGCTTGTTCTCAAGCTGAAGCACCATATAGTCTATGCCTGGACTAGGTCAAAATGGCTTGCTATAGCTCTAGCCAGATGGCCATGCGTACACTGCACCATGGGACGTGTATATGCACCGTGTGTGACGATTGTAAGCCACTTTGCAGGATTTGCGTCTGCTATGGCTCAAGCCCTGGAGGGTGGTGACTACAAGACCTATGGCTATTCCTGTGCTGGTGCCATTGGATATGGGTCAACCGGCTCATGGACTAGTGCCTTTGGTCAGGTACTTTTCCATGTCCTGTAGAAGTTTGCTCTCCCTGAGTGACATTTTGCACCACGCTGGGCCTCAAACCTCTGCATTGCTGCCCAGCTTTTTTGCTTCCCTGATGGTGCTCTGATGGTGCTCTGATGGTGCTTTACAGCATTGTCAAGTTTGAGGCATTGCTGAGTGCCTTAAGGCAAGCTTGCAGATATCTTGTCTGACCTGCTGTCTTCCCTTGTGCTGTGACCCTGGTTGAGACTTGACAGCTGCAGAAGATGATAAATCAATATTGAATAAGTTTTAGCAGCAGATTCACATCTTGACTGCTCTGCTGCAGGCAAAATCACACGGATTTGGCTCATCAAATGCTGCAGCAGCTGCTGCTGCAACCTCGGGCGGTGAATATGGCAGTGATGTTGCATCAGCAACTGCTGCAGCAGCTTCTTCAAACTTTGGCAGCAGTGCAGCAGCTGCTGCAGCTTCAGGTGGCAGTGGAGCTGCTGCTGCAGCTTCAAGTGGACGCAGGATGCTGGCAAAACCAATCATGGCCTGAAGAAATGTGTTGAGCACAGACCTCAGTGATGTATACACAGGAACCCATTCTGAAAGGAGGCACACACAAACAATGCTGCTCTAGTACTCTTGAGCGTCAATCATTGTGCAAAAATTAAGTGCGGTCAGCGTATGTCCTAGTATATATAGCTGCCATGTACTAGACTGGCAGCAAGCGTCCTGCAATTTGTTTTAATGTGTATAGGTTTATACCTTGTGGACTATCCTGCTCTGTAAGCCACAATCTCCACTACATGACCATACTCTTGAGTTCGAACTTGCATTGTTGCTCTGCTGATTGCTGCAATCATGTCACTTGAGTGTGAAGTCCACGCTGCGTGCTGCTCTCTACCCTCTCTCATGAGGAGCAACACAAGAGCATCAAGCAAGACTGTGCATCCATTGGCAGACAGGGATTGCAATCTACATATGTCAAAATTTTTCACTCCAGGCAACTACTGTCGGCTGCCTATGATGCACCCGGTGGCTGTTAGCGCATCGCAGAATTGGGTTGTTTACTTGTCGTCCGGCTCAGGCACCTGGCGCTTGCTGACACCAGCACCTAAGCGTTCGTCTGTGCATCTGGCAGTTTGCAGAAGCCAGTCCCAGGGACTGCTGCGATGTTATACAGAATGTTTGCAACGGTGACTTGTACTGGTAGTCCATGTCTTGACAGGCATACCACAATCTGAGCATCGCTGCTGGTACAAGACTGAAATGATGGCAATGCCTAACAGCATTAACATTGGCGTCACAAAAAGAATCATCAACACTGATGACTGGCTATGTGTTGCAAGGGCAAAGTTGTCAACGTTGTTAGTGCACAAGAACTGTTGATCAGCTTACACTGTCCAGCAAGATTGCACGCTTGGCTGCACAGCATTTGTTGTCACAGCAGAAACTCTGACGATATTTCCTGCTTACAGATGTTACTGCACGGCGTGTAGTGCCATCGACGGTTGCAGCAGCGTGGTTGCAAGTGTGTCCTAAGCATAATGGCATAAGATGGATGACTGACTAAGTTTGGAAACCACATGCACTGCTTTGATGCATTCTTCGAGTCATGTGAGCTTCAAGCGCTATGCAGACAACGGCAACAACGCTATCCGAGAGCGCGAGTCACAAGCGGCTGGAAAGGTGTTGATCAAAGCGCTGCGATTGTGAAGGACCTTGCTTTGACAGAAGGGTGTTTGCAGATCAATCGACTGTCCTTATACAGCCAGCCTGCATAGAAACTGGTCGCTGGAATACTCTTGTAACACCCTGCGATGTGACCGACGCATTGTCTCTCACCCAATGAGCTCTAGCCCCGAGCTGTGGCTGAAAGTGTTGGAAGCACAGCTGCGGAAAGGCTCATCTAGCACTGAACATCAACCTCACCTTGGTCGTTTGGGAGCCCTTCTGACATATTGTCCGCCACGCCAGTATATTGCACCACCACCACCCGAGTCCTCTACGGTACAGACGCTACACGTCTTGCTCTGCTCATCACTCCAGATGGCTTACTGGCCAACAAGTGCCTGGCGCTATGCTTCAGGACAACGTCTACGTCCCTTGCAACCCTCTTGAAGAAGCTGTGCTGTGCCTGCTTCTCTGCACTCAAAACCATTCCAAGGTATGTTTGCACTGCATCCACCCTCTTGCACAGTCAGCTGTGACAATGACGGAATCCCAACTTTGCTGATGTGCTTCAGGAGCTTGCTACTGAGCGTGAGCTGTGCTGGCATTTGTGCATGACATTGGGGCTTGCCAAGCAGAATGAACGTTTGGCCAAAGCACTCGCTGAAACAGGCATCAATGAGAAACAGCAGCCCCTTGAGTACAGAGCTCAAGCTCAGGTACTTATCATCTTACGCAAACTCACACACCAATTGTGCTTTGTCTACAAAATCAAAGTTGTTTACACAGATGTCTGCTGCTGCACTGATAACGCAAGCACAGGTGCCACATTGTGCTGTTGGCCAGTGAACTCTGCCAGCTGTCTGTTCAAAACTGATGTGATAATGTAGCAGATTTGCTGCCTTGGGTCAGGTCGTGCTCAGGTGTTGACACTGTCCACCAAAGCCCTCAAATCACCAACAACAGTGTCTTGACCAGGATCTTACATTGCACACAATGTCAAAGGTCTCCCCTGCTTGTTCTCATATGCCTTGATCATCCTATTCTGCTCTTTCTCATGGCCCCTTGGGCAGCCCGGTATAATACTTGGCTTCTCATTAAACTGACGCCGATAGGCGTTGTCTTCCCCCCCCCCCTTTCTTTTTCTTCATTCTCATGGTCAATTGTGGCTTCTTCAGGCCATGCTTGCTGCCGGGCAAGCTGCAAGAGCCAGTCTATGCCTCAAGGTGTTACTCGAAGGCAGCCTGGACCAGCAAAAGCCTGACATCCTAGTGCTGTTGTTCCTGGTCAAATCAGGCTTCACCACCGGCACAGTTGCTTCTCTACAAGGAGCCCTGGGCCACGCTAGGTCAGCATCAAAGCCTCCGTGTCTGATTTATATTCCTGCTATGATACACGTGGAAGCGCGTCTCTCAACACCAGCTGACAACCTTACACCAATGCCGTGCTGCATGCATGTTTGGTAGCTGCGTATATTTGTTCTGTCAGGTATGCTTTGTAGAATCTTTCATTTTACAGTCAGCATGATAAAGCCACAGCTCAAGCAAAGAGTCAGCCCCATGATATCATGTTGCTGTCCCAAGGCCAATTACCAGAGTCTGCCAGACGTTACCATCACAATACACATTCACTGCACAACAGGTGGCTCTGATTTTGTACAGGCAAGCAGTGGCAGCAGTCAGGGACAAAAGCCCTATAGGCCAAGGCCGTGCCAACATGGCCCTAGGGGTGGTCCTAGGGCAGTTGGCATCTGTCCCAGGGCTGCCCCAGAAGGACAGGGCAGACTACCACGATGAAGCCCTATTTGCCCTCCAGCAGGCAGTTGCTTGTGACCCTGCTGATGTGGACATCCTGTATAACCTGGCTCTGGTGCAGGTCAGTGTTTGAAGATGTGGTTTGCTTTTTCCATTCTTTTTGATTTTTATTATAGCTTGGTCCTTGTCTCTGTAGAAAAGCTTGCAAGGGTACAAACTCAGAGACACCCGTACATTTGCTGCTCAGCTTGTTGGCCGGCAGAGTCAATGCTTACTTGAGCAATCACTCTGTCATTTCTCTTTGCAACACACCTGAAGGTTCTGCAGAGCAGCCTTCTCATGGTCCTGGTCATACATATGATGTTTTGGGTTATGCGCGTTGCCCTGTCATTGCTGCTAGCAGCTGTGCTTCTTGTACAGCCGACATTTGCTGTGCCTATCTAGTCACTCTTGCTCTCACTCACCTCTACCTTCTGGCCCAGCTAGGATACTCCCCGCTGCTGCCCTTTTTGGAGACGCACAATATCTGAAAGTGATGATGCACTAGCGGCGTAGGCAGAAGCTCAGGGCTTCTTCTGGCTTTGTCCTGTTTGGTATCTGCCTGAGCAGACTGTCTCAATTATATCCCAGACTTCCATTGCCCTGATCTTATCGACATCTGCCCACCCAAGCAGATTCTTTTGACCATGTGCCAGGCCTTTTGGGCCATGGTCTGGTGGGCATCTGTCCGCCTAAGCAGATCATTTGTCAGCGTCCCGCTTTCAAACAATGCCCTAGGCTGCTTTCACCATGGTCAGATGACCATCTGCCTGACAACAAAGAATTCCTTGACCATCTGCCCAACAACAAAGGATTTCTTGACCATCTGCCCAACAACAAAGATCTGCTTGACACCATGCGATCTATGAGTCCCTATTGTCATGCAGGCAGAGGGCCGCCAGCTGGCAGCTGCAGAGACAAACTGCCGGGCAGCCCTAAAGGCCTCAGGGGGTTGCCACCCCCCCTCCTGGGCCCTCTTGGCCCTGGTGTTGTCAGCGCGCCAGCACATACCAGCTGCCCTGGCAGTTGCAGCAGCAGCTCTGGAAGAGGCTGGGCCGGCATATGAAGGCTTGCTGCTCAAGATCAAGGTAGGAAATATTAGTGATGAACGATGGTTATTATCATTATGTAGGTACATACGTATGTAGGTAGGATTGCAGTACAGGCTGCAACATTCACTACAACCCAGCATGACTAATCAGTACTGAACAGTGTGTAATGCAACCAGCATGGGCAGTCAGCAGTTCAGCATCCTGCTGGTGTGCTGCACACTTGTTTGATTGTCATGATGAGCCGCAACAGAGAAGCACAACCTCAAGCTGGTGGGTAATCCCTGATGCCTAAACCCTTGCATGTGTTACCGTAACCTCAAGCTGATGTGTATGTGTTACAGTCACCTCAAGCTGATGTGTATGTGTTACAGTCACCTCAAGCTGATGGGTATGTGTTACAGTCACCGCAAGTTGATGGGTATGTGTTACAGTAACCTCAAGCTGATGGGTATGTGCAGGCCTGGTTGCATGTGGCACACCCTTATCCCTGATGCCTGCACCCTTGCATGTGTTACAGTAACCACAAGCTGATTAGTATGTGTTACAGTCACCTCAAGCTGATGGGTATGTGCAGGCCAGGTTGCATGTGGCAGATGAGGAGGCAGCAGCAGGCCTGCAGAGCTTGGCGCATCTGATGGCTCGGGTCCAGAGGGCCGCTGCCCATGCCCACAGGCAAGGAGATGACCGCCTCCAGACCCTTCGCTCCCATGAGTCTGATGTAAGTACTACAGCTTTCAACGCTGCCCTCCCCCCCCCACCCTCGCTGCTCCATCCCCCCTCCCTGTGCAGCGCTACCACCCCCTCCCCATGCAGTGCTACACTACCCTCCTCATGCAGTGCTGCAACCCCTTTACATGCGTTCTACAC
>JAABUK010006610.1_pt1 | contig 17206 bp, 11 predicted proteins | sample 5559141 | NCBI WGS metagenome assembly JAABUK01 (sample SAMN10711869, study PRJNA513367) | rock metagenome | isolation source: Antarctica rocks | place: Antarctica: Victoria Land, Pudding Butte nord | collected 2016-01-03 | reverse complement strand
TCGGTATTTCGCTACGACTCGGCGGGCCATTCCGGTCAACTGGAGCTTTCTCTTCCCGTGCATTGGTCGTAGTCTTCCTTCCACCACCCGTATCGGCAGTCGTATGCTCCCACCTCCTCATCCTGATCTTCAACCACCTCGCCGTCGCAGCAGGAACGTGTCGGCCCGCACTAGCCTGGAAAAGCTCCAGATCCCTCCTCCGCGCCTTCTCCTTGCGGAAGCAATCCCCACAGCCCCAGAGCAGCTCCCAGGGTCGATCTCGCTTGCTGCAGCGGACACAGGACAAGCCGCCTCGCAGATGCAATGTGCTCTGCTCTGCACTCCTGTGGTCTTGGTCCCTCTGATCTAAATTACTCTCTCGGTACCACACTCCCACCTCGGCTCTGCCGTTCCTGGTCCCACATGCTTTGCACCATCTCTCCTTTGAAAGGGAACAGGTTGGGCCGCTTCGGTGTCTGCAGTGGATGATTAGCAATGGGTAGTCTGCCACAAACCCCGGAGCATGTAAACCCTGAGCGTGTAAACCCTTAGAAGCACATAGGAAACAACACCGCATTCACCCCTCCACAGCTAGCTTTGAAACACGCAACAAGAAAAGCAACAAACGAAGGGAATAAATGAAATGCAACAGCCCCAACCCCTGGCCCCTCTCCCCCAACCCACTCATTCATCGACGCACCCACTCACCCAGTCATCCCCTCCACAAACCCCCACCTAGGGCACCTCTCAAGGCACTCAAAACAAGCCAAATACAGCGGGAAATACGCCCCCACCCCATCCACACTCACACTCGCACTCCCCGGCCCTCTCGGCGCATACCAAACGGCCCATTCCTCCGCTTCCAGCCGCGCTAGGACACGGACTCGGCGGCGGCGCACGTGTCGGAGGAAGCGGACAGGGATATAGTAGGCGAAGTAGAGGCAGGTGGAACGGAGGGATTTCAGGGCGCTGGGAGAGGTTGACAGGTGCGTGGCTAGGAGGAGGTGGTGGATGTCGAAGGGGAGGGTCAGGAGGCTTGGTCGAGGGGCCGGGGGTGACGGCGGGGAGGTCATGACAGAATGAGGGGAAGGATGGTCAGATGTCCACTGGAGACGGTTCCTGCGGCGAGATAACAGTACTGCGGGTGGATGGATCGATGGAGTGGAATTGGGGGGGGGATTGGGGAAAGTGATAATTCAGTTAGGGTGATAGTGATACTTGATGTTTCAACCAATACACTCTTGGAAAGTCATGATGCTGCTCATCGTCGAATGAAGACAAACTAGCTGGCTGGAACGAAGCAAGTAAGGAAGAGACTCAAACAAAGTGACATATCATGATTATTAGTACATCTTGCTTTCATGTCGAGGCTGGAGTGACACTTGGAAAGGCAACTGCCAAGAAATATTGATGACTAAGGGGTTTTCTTGGCTAGCCGACGTCTCGGGCTAAAGGTCTTATGTATTACTTCATAGGGAGTGGAAGGCTTCACATCCATTGACAGTGACTTGTTATGCGCATCCAACATCGAATTTAGTACGCATGGCCAGGGGCAGAACTACTATCGCAGGCAATATTCATAGATTCGCCGACCCCATTCCTCGCAACAGTCTTACTAGTATGACCGACAAGCAAAACCCCTTGGATGCTAAGCCTTGGCCTTCATGGGAACAAAGACCTACAGAGATTTTTTCTGGTCCGCAGAAGCACGTTTGTATAGTTCATAACCCAGTCTTCATACCATGAAAGTCCCTATCCTGTTCCTCACTCTCAGATTCCTGTCCCTCACCAAAAAGGGGCAATCTTCCGTACAACGTTCCACCTGAGACACCTCTCGAATCAGTTGATCCACCCACTTGAAAGACAAATCATCCTTCTTCCAGATGCGACAACCACTCTCACCAGCATACATGGCCATCCGAAGTGCAGAAGGTCGGTGGTGAAAATAGCACTTGGGATGATAATCGGGAAATAGTGGAAACGGCCCTGGCCCTCCAGACTCGACATACTTTTCAGCTTGGCGGCGGAGCGTTGGTTCGTCGTCCTCGGTGCCCTATCCGACTCGTGTTTCCCACTGCTCTCGTAGACTGGATATCGTGCCTGGGAGTGCGAAGTGATCCACTTCTAGCTTTGAAGGGAGTTTACGGAGCGAGTTCAGCCATGATCCTGCTTCCAATGTGGTGCCCCTGAGCACAAGGTATTGGAGGCCTCCAACAGATGACAAAATCTCAAAACTTGCTCAATGGTCGAACTTCCTTCATCCAGCGTGAAACCTTTGAGCTTGCGGAAGATTTTATGGCTCCGGATGATGATTCCTTCCGTGATAGCCTTGATGTCTTCCGAATTCGGAAGGATACCAGGACGCAGCCGCTCATGTCCTTCTCCTACAAAACGGTATGCAAGGTAAAGAATTTCCAACTTCTTGGATGCTCGGATAAATTTGGCCAGCCTGCTCGACCACGTTTTCCTCTTCAATTCCGAGGGAGACGGCACAAACAATAATCGACCGGGCAGGAAGATCCTGATCGAAAGATACGTTAGATGCTGAGCAGCTTCAAGCGCAAGTTTGAGAGATTACGGCGTACTGAGGAAACTATGTCGAACGTCTAGAGTCATTGATTGGGTTCGACTCCTACTCAATGTGCTGGCCATTAACAACGACCGAGTCCTCGGCGTAGGCATTGCATAGCCACCTTCCGAGCACGGAAAGGTGTGTCTCTCGCGACAACAGGGCCCAGATTCAAGAATACACTTCTGAAAAACACGCTCTGCACTTGATCTAGGTAGTCATAGCCATTGTGTAGTCCGATAGCACGTAAGGTGGGATGCTTCATAAATGTCGGAATATGTTGTCGATGAATTCTAGCGGCAACTGCTCCATCACGGAGTACAAAAGTAAGAATTCTTCTCTCCGAACATTGTATCTCTTCTTCAGTCGCTGGAGCCGTTGTTTGCTGCTTGATTTGATACGCCAGCACCTGCCTGTTACAACAGCACAAAGCTTCACCTTTCAGCGTGGGGAATAAATTTAGAGGAATGGAACTGTATATATTTAGGTGATCTCATAGGCGTCTAATCCTGAGAGGACCGCCTGATTGATTTCGCGGTCTGCAAGGTGATCATGTAGGCTGCTCACATGCTCAACACACCCTATCCGGATCCCAGAACGCCACCATCGCATAGAACCAGTAGGCAATGCAAGTTTTGTGGTGAGCCGGACCGGTTGTGAGAGGCGATTGATATACGACATGCGTTCCCCGTAGAGACCCCTCTTAGAGCGACACTATTCTAAATGGATCTGGTAAAGTAGCTATTATACAAATTAAGCCGTTACGGCCTCTTTGGCGCGTGATCTCAGCTTCGGATTCATCGCTTTCGCGCGTTTCTTCTGTTTAGCCTGTGGTGAAGAGCCGCTCTCTCCACCTTCAATAAATCTCAGAAGCTCATCTATGCTCCGCGAGTCAAGTCCGATTGGTCGCGTATCTGACCTCTGAGTACTACTTGCTGTCTCTGAGACTGTTCGACCAACTTGAGGTTGTGGTCGAGCTCCAAACGACACATTTGATGTTAATTGGAAACGCCTCAAACGTCGATTCTGGATGTCTTTGGCGTGCTTGGCAATTGATACAGCATTTTGGGTCAACTGTTCGAGCCAACTTTCTGCCTCTTTGGTGTTACGGTCAGTTGGTCCCAGTTCGGAATGGAAAATGTTGTAAGCTTCACGCATACGGTTGACTGCGCCTTTCGAATCCTGATCCAACGCCAGTGCCTGTGCAAGCTGGAAGACAATGGTAGCTGCGTTGATGGACTGGTGGCCAAAAAGATCTTCACACACAGAGAGTGATGCTTCAAACCATCGTCTTGAATCTGAATACTGTTTCAGAGTCTGTAGCATGACCGCTGCGTTGTTCATCGTCGTGATTGAGTCTGGATGATTCGGTCCGTAGATGATCTTCCATAAGTTCAAGGCGTGTTTGACATAATTTAAGGCAATTTTGGTGTTGCCCATGGAATGTTCGAAAAGCGAGAGATTGAGGTAGGCAAGAATGGTGTCTGCAGAGTCCACACCAAGGGTCCTTTCTGTAACGATAACTGCCTTCCGTGCGAGCTCCACTGCAGCATCTTTCTCATCGGTCTGGAAGTAGATCATGGATAACTGGTGATACATCTTCGCTACTTCAGGGTGAAGGATCCCGTATATCTGCTCATGGAGGGACAGTGATTCTAGTATTAACTCTTGTCCCAGTTGTTTGTGGTTCTGCTGCAAAGATATGCGCCCAGCTTCTAATGCTTCTTCAGCCAAAGCACTTCGTGGAGCAGCAGCTTTCACTATAGGGGTGATGTTGAGAATGTCGTCGGGGTTGAAGGTATTGGAAGGCTTGGGGACAATGCCATCGGTGAGTGCATGGTCGCCACCCTTCTTCTTCTTCTTTTTCTGCTCTTCAGAATTGTGCGCATTCATGTGATTGACGCCGTTGGACGTAGCTGAATGGTCATCAGGCTGCGATGCGTCCTTCTGGAACGTATAATCCTTGGCCGCTAATTGTAGTCCTTGCTTCAAACTGGCCTCGCGCAATGTCTGCAACGGCTTCAAGTCTGCCAACCATTCAGACGGTAGGTGATATCGATATCTGATCGAAATTTGTTTTTCGATGTCGGCTTTCAGCGTGGCTGGAGTGACATTTTCGAATGAGAAGTTGCCGTTAGGGTATATCTCTTTTAACTCTTCGTCTACGTCTGGTCGTGGATTCTCGTTGATCTGAGTGCCCAACAAGCAATTCAGAAGATGTGAGATGCAGGACGTCGCAAAGATGGAGGGCAGATGCCGAAGGTATCTGTTGGTAGTGTGCTTAAACGCCCGCGCCACCATTTCCTGGCGCGCCAGCGCCACTAATGCTTTGAGACGATTGCCCTTCTCTGCAGCAAGAGTAGCAACTTTGCCGAGGTACCGCACGTTGATGCCTCGCTTGTGGAGCAGCTGACTCAAAGATTGACCATCCATAGGATAACCGACATCGTTGTCATAAAGATCTTGGATCAGCTCGGGAATGGTTTCTGTCCTGAGATGACCACAAACGGCTCGAACCTCCTCTTCATCTTGTGCATACTCTGATTTCTCTTGATCCGTCTGCGGAACCTGACCGCTGCATACATCGGGATTCAGCGCAAAGGTGAAGTTAGAAAGGTCTACTAGCTCTCGATCGAAGGAACCCTCCTTTTGTTTGGGTTGAGCTGCCTTCTCGCCTGATTCTTCGACCTCTTCTACCGCCTCTACCGGTGAATCATTGGCTTCCTTTTCTTCAGCGCCATTCTCCTCAACTAGTGGCCGAGATGGCTCAGCCTTGGGCTCGGCTTTTCTCCTTTCGACCTCAGTCTTGACGTATTCTTGAAGCTTCATTCTTCGATAAGCTTCGACAAGCTCGAGCCGCAGGATAGCCATGCGGTGAGGATATTCTCCGTGTTCGACACCATCAAATGAGGCGACTTCATCGGCCCAAGCAATATCAAGAGGCGCAATGCGATACATGTCGAGCACGTACTTGCGCCCATCAGTCCCAAGCAAACCTTTGGTTTCGATACTGCCCTCCAGGTCGTGGCGTTTGGATTCTTTGTCCCAGACTGCATGTTTCTTGACATGAAGCGCTCTAGAAAGTTTCTCGAACACCGGAATGAAGACTTCATTTTCCGTCACAACATCTCTGCCTTCGACACCACCGTAATCGATCTGAGGTTCGCCAGGGTCACGCTGTTTGAAAATGCCGGGAACTATGCTCTGCCCGACTATTCGCCTGCCTAGGTAGTCGACAACAACAGTGCCTGGTGTATACAGGTCCGCAATATCCAGCTGATTGACAGCTCTAATACCAGTGACATCTTTGCCAACGGCCACCCTTGCAGCTTCATCCCCTCCTTCGCTGGCGAAGGTCTGCACACCATCGGCGCCGAACGAGAAGAAAATGTTGTTGTAGACAAAGATTTGAGCATCTCTGCCTTCCGTAGGGTTTAGAGGGGCCACCTCACCACGTGCAACAAGGACAGCACCTCTGGCTGCTGCATCGTTGTAATCTGCAAAAAGCTTGGAGGTGAGTCGTTCACGAAACACTCTGTCCTGAACGTTCTCTCTTGGCAATTCTCTGGTGGTCTGAAATTCTTCATTCCAATCTCTTAACGTCTCAGTGTTGTCCACACCCCCGATCAAATATGCCTCTTGAGCCCTTGTTTGGTCGGGTTGATGTTGATTAAGGGGGCTAGATGGAGGAGGGACCAGCCAGGGGTTCGCAGGAATGGCATTCTGAAAAGGAAAGGTAGTAAGGAGGTCCTTCTTGTTGTTCGCTTCCTGAAGCTCCGTGAAGGCTTTATTGAAAGATGGTGAGATCAAGGCGATGAGGGAGAGCAACGAATGCGCGCTGTGATTCTTGGGTGCTGGTCTTGGAAAAGGATCAAATTTGTTGCTGGAGGATCTGCTGACAAAAAAGCCGGAAACCGTAGAGGTGATCTGATACTGTTCGCCTTCGTTGGTAGTGACTTGAAGGTACAAGAGATGTCCACGTTGCCTCAGATGGTACGGAGGAGGATTCCAGGGTGAGACGGACACAGATTTCAAGGTTCGGGGTAAATTTTCTTGTTGCTGCGGCACGATAGTCTGAATTGAACATGGAGCGTCAACTTCGAAGCCGACCAGAGGATGGGCGGGGCCCAAATTATCGTTCACAAAAGCATTCTGAGCAGCTACCGCTGTATCGTGAAGTGACATGCCTGCGCAGATACCCTGTAATTGATCCACACGGTCTCCAGCGGCCCCCATCAGCTCCCTAATCCTTACCACATGCAGGCGAGCCTCTTTCTCGGTATACGGGTCTTCGATTAACACCAGCTCGGAACCAGCTTTGAGCTCCTTCACCTCCGAAAGCTCGATAAAATCGTTGACTCGTTCCCCATTGTGTTCTAGATGAAAAGAGGTATATTGAAAGGTGCAGGGTGACTCCACGATGGACTGCCGCACGTCTTGGACCTGCTCCTGACTGGTGACTGTCAAAGACATCTTATATGGATCATGCGGCAGCTTGACACTGATCTGGAAGAGTGCTCCTCCATTCGCATCTCCATCGTGGTTGTGCTCATGATGATGGGAGACATCAGTATTGTGCCCGTTGACGCCGTTGACGACAGTGGTGGATAGTTTCTCGGAATCTACCTTTTCAACATTACCTGAGAAAACTAGTCAGCACTGGAAGTCCTTTGATCATGTGTACAATTACCATTTGGGGTGGCCGCATCACCATTACTCGTGGCCATTAGAATCTCGACGGAAGAAAGGTTTTGGTACAGAGATCGTAGTGTAGCACGAGTCCAATATGAAAAGAACGACAGAAGAGAAGCGGGCGAGAGAGTGTCCCTAAGCCTTAATATACAGGGAAAAGAAGCGTGCAATGAGAGAAAAGAGCGAAATGGAAATGTACCTAACGAAGTCTGAGCTTGAGCTTTCAGAAAGAATGGGCGGCCGGGGGTCGGCAAAACTCGGCATCTCCTGCCAGTGATTTCCCGTTTTCTCCATCATCGAGATTCGAATTGACCCCACGGACAACATTTTTGTGGCCATCACCCCTTCATCAAGTCCACAAATGACCGAGAAATGCTCTGACTAGATTCTGGACCGCTGTAGAAGGCTTTTGACCCATCTACTCTTCCGCAACCAGTCCCATTCGACTGCAGTTCAATATTCCCTGATTATGAGCCACTCTTGTTAGCCAAACCTCGGCCGGTGGGCCGCTTGATCGACGACGAGAGCCAACGGACCCAGACTGCTTATATTGCAACTCTTCAGGATTCTCCAGTATCTTTTGCACCTCTTTCTTGGCAACTCTCCTTTGCATCCCTATGTTCGTCGTCCTTTACCTAGACTCTAGGCGCCCTTACCAGCTTTCTAATAGCGAACACCCATAATCTGTGAGAAAGGTCTATATCGACCCTAGCGTATCGAAGACTGTGTGTCACCTTTTTCTATTGGATATTGGCAGCCAGGTGCTCGCTCCTCAACATGCTGCTCTTACGGCAGATGACCTCGAGCGGGAGGATCTTGCGGCAAGGACACCAGCTTGATATGCTTGTCACACGCAGCCAGTTCAATGTCTGCCGCGCACGTCACGCCTCGCAGCAGTTCGGACAGATTGGAAACCCATTAGGCCTCAATGACGAGGAGGAGGCTCCAGCGCCACGCGATGCTAAAGCGGATCAACGGTCTCGGTTGTTTGATACCCTCTACAAGATGTTCGAGTCTGCTGCAACGACCTTCGCTTCCATTGCCGTTCTAGGATTAGCAGGTTATTCTTATCACAGGTATTACAAGCGACTTGTTTTGAAGAAGATAGAAAATGCGTTCAGGCCGGGAGATCCTGTCCTGGAATTGGCCGCTTTAGGCAGGTCTGCTACTGGGACCTCAGCGCACATTGAAGAGCAAAACTGGATTCTCTGTCCAGAGCAAGACAGGATAGACGCCATCGTGAACGGCACTGACAAAGGGAAGTATTATCTCATCATTGGCGAAAAAGGATCTGGAAAATCCTCAATGCTTCTTGAAGCTATGCGCAAAGTGGACGGAGAGGGCATCTCTATGTTTGAAGCTCATGCCGACCTTGAAATATTCCGCATACGGCTTGGAAAAGCTCTCGATTATGAATATCATGAAGACTATATTGGGAGCCTCTTCTCTATCCGTGGACCACGAGACACCACAGCCCTTCTTGATATTGAGCGGGCGTTCAACAAATTAGAAAAGTTAGCTATGCAACGCAGGAAGCGCCATAGAGGCCCATTGATCCTGATCATGAATTGCACGCATCTGATCCGTGATGACGATGATGGACGTAACTTGTTAGAGATGATGCAGCAGCGAGCCGAGCAGTGGGCTGCCTCGAACTTACTCACGATGGTCTTCAATTCAGATGACTATTGGGTTTACGAACGTCTGAAGCGCTACGCCACCCGCATGGAAGTGGTACCGGTCCTCGATCTTCCCAAGGACCGTGCTATAGCAGCTGTGGAGAAATACCGCAGGAGATACTTTCCAGAGCAGAAGCTCTCGTCCGACATTCTGGCACAGGTTTATGACCATGTGGGAGGTCGACTCACGTTTCTGAACCGAGTGGCAAAAAGTTCGGACATGATTCACGCCTGCGAGAAGATACGTGAAGCTGAAATGACGTGGTTCCTGAACAAGTGCGGCATGCTAGGAGAAGAGATGGACGACGATGTGATGGATCAGCAAAAATATGCTTCAGCAGCCATGGTCTTGGCTAGAGCTCTCGTCGAGGCCCAGAATGAAATGGAAGTCTCCTACGACCCAGAGAAAGGCCACAAATTACCCCAGATACCCCTCTACAAGGCTCGACAAATCATGACCAGGGCAGATTTCATACAGTCTTATGATCACGAGAACATCTTCACAATCGATTCGCGAGCGAATGTGAGAGCGGACAGCGTGCCAATGATGAATGCATTCCGGGAAATATGCAGCGAACCAGGGTTCGATGACTATCTTGAAGCAACACTTGACAGAATCAGTGCTATCGAGAGTCTCAACAGGACCAAGGAGCTAACCCTGAAAGATCTGTGGATTGAACAGCGTGGCGAGATACGTGGCAAATACCTGGCTACGATGAAGGACAACAGGGGTCGTGAGACGGGTACTTGGGAGTTTGCTGTCAAACCAGATGAGAAGCCGGAAAATGAAGACGACAAATGATTGCCAGGGTGAAGTTTGTCGAAAGCCCGGGCAAACCCAGGAGAGAGTGAAATCGTTCAACAGTATGTCGAAGTATATCTGGGACCTTGACCTTCCTCGAACCCGGCAAGCCTGAAATGCAATTCACGACCGCATGACTGTCATCTGATGAGCAGAAGCAAAACTCATCAATTCTGACAAACCAGGCCTCTCCGAAACGCACCAGCAGGGCATAGTCCGATCGAATTATGAGCTGCAATCAGATCAGGAAGGGCTGCTATGAACGATGCTGTCGTACTTAAGTAAATGTAGAGGCGGACCTGCGATAAGGTATTCTCCCGACGTGGATGGCGAGGATGGATTATGGAGTGCATTTCAATCATGGCGAATCCGGCGTTTGAGACCCTTGAAGAGCAGCCACTGGGGTTCGTCATCCCGTCCGACGCCGGGAACATGCGAGTACTAACAGTAAGCAGGTTCGAAAACCATATCTTGGATCTATCATATTCTTTTCCGGACCCATCCCTGTGCATCCGGCGTGCTTGATAATTGCTCAAGATCAAGTCCAGTCGCAGAAACGTCACAAGAAGCTTTGGACAACGGCCATGATCGTGGTCTATATTACACGTCAATTTGAAAATTCAACAAACGTTTGACTCAGTCATAGATAGATATCAAGGCAGTGCCAATCTCCTCTCTCTTTCAGTCTTAGCTTTTTCTAGTGTCCTCTACATGGCTGACTAACCGTGCATACATACGCTCGGCACTGGCATGAAGCTGCGGGTGACAGGAGAGGAGAAAGCTTAGGTCAGGCGCTGTCCAAATTCGGATAGGAGGTGAAACGACGCGAAAGCAGCATTTGAGGATACGTAATCGTCAGACCTGAAGGTGGAGCCAGAAGTCAGCGTTTGCATCCTGACCATCTCAATCTTGGAACAGCAGAACATCGGGGCGCTCTGGCTGGCGAGGGATAGGGGATAGGGGATAGGGGATGAGTCTGTCGTCGTAGGAGTGGATCGGGAGCCCTGTTGGAGAAGCGGGAGTGGCAGCCAATCGATTGTGTCCCTGGGCCATTGGGAGTGGGCGTGTTCCTGAATCTCAAACGCTGGTATGTAGAGTGGTTGAGTTCTCGGCGATCCTGGTTAAAGAACGACTTAGTGCTGGGGAGGGTTGTTTTGGCGTCCGCTCGGATTCCTTGGCTCCACCTCGCATATGCCGGCATGGCTGGCTCGCCCGTTCTCATCCCCGCTGCGACTCCACTGTCGACACCCCCTTCTCGACCTCCATTCCTCTTCCAACCATCCCGAGAGACTCACCTCTTCTCGAAGACGCTCTTTACAACCACCCTCAGTGTCTTATGCTGCCTTGACGGCGTGCAGCTTGGCAACTGAATCCATTCATTCGACCACTTCTTCATTCTCTTCGTCCCAACCTTCTTTGGAGCTTACGTCCACCATTCTTTGCACATTGCAACCGATATTGACTATCGAATTCAGACACACGGCTCGTCATCGCCAGCAGCACGACCGTCCGACTTGTATCTACCGCTCGATCCCATTCTCACTTCCACTTGGCAAGGTCATCTGCAAATCAAGTGCCATCTACCACTTGTTGATTGGCAGTTTGATCTTTGGCAGCAGGACTGCCTCTTCTATTTCTCGGGCTTTTCGAAACGTCTCAAGAAGATTTGAATCGTTCGCTCGGCCTGTGCATCTCTTGGACACTTTGATACGACTCAAGGATGTTCAGTATGAAATACGTGGGAGTACTTCTGGCTATCTCGACCCTGGCATTGGCTCAAAATGGAGGGAAGCCTAAACAAAGTGCTGCTGAAATTGCAGAGCAGCAGGCCGCAGATCTCTTGAACTACAAGCTGCCACGCAATTACTTTCTGTCACTCGCTGCCTTTGCATGCATCTTCGTCGCCTACCGGCTGGTAATTGTCGCTATCCAATTCCTCCGTACGGTTGCATGCTTGTCCAATGACACTCAACGGTACTTTGCCATACCTTCTCCTCAATGGGGCAAATTCCAGGATAGGATTCTTTATGCACCTCTCTTTCGAACACGCCACAACCGGGAGTTCAAACTCTCCTCCGCTGTCAACATGGGAACATTGCCCTCTCGCTTCCAGTCGATATTTATTAGTGCGATCGTGGCAACGAATGTGGTCTTGTGTGTTTACGGGATACATTTCAACACCCCGCGAGGCCAGGCGCTCTCTGTTCTTCGAAACCGGACCGGCACTATCTCTATTGCGAACCTCATTCCAATGGTCTTGCTGGCCGGCCGTAACAATCCCCTGATTCCACTGCTCAACGTCTCATTCGACTCTTTCAATATGATGCACCGCTGGTTGGGAAGACTAGCTATCCTTGAGGCTATTGCTCACACGTTGTGCTGGATGATTGCTAAGGTTGATACATGTATGGACTCCTTTCCAAATCGTCGATGGCCATTACTGATTGCCCTGCAGCCGGGTGGTCATCTGTCCAAGCTGCGATTACCCATAGCAATCTCATCATGACCGGCTTGATTGGCACTGTTGCATTCGTTGCCATCCTCATCCAGTCGCCCTCTGCGATCCGTCACGCTTTCTACGAAACGTTCTTGCATCTCCACATTGCCCTCGTCATCTTGTCTTTTGTCGGTCTCTGGATGCACTTGTCCGAACTTCCCCAGCGAACTCTCCTCATGGCCGCTATTGCCGCTTGGATTTTCGACCGTAGCCTTAGGCTTTGCAATCTCATTTACCGGAATGTCGGTCGTGGTGGCACTAAAGCCACGGTCGAAGCACTTCCTGGCGATGCTCTTCGCATCTCCTTAAATGTTGCCCGTCCATGGACAGTCCGACCCGGTCAACACATCTACATCACCATACCCTCGGTTGGTATCTGGACCTCACACCCTTTCTCCGTCGCCTGGAATGAAGCTGGAGCACCTTTCAGCCGCAGTTTAGACCTCGATGAGAAACGCAGCGACCTCGTCATGACGCATCAAGACCTCCAGACCACAAAATCCACCACCATCTCCGCCATCATCCGCCGCCGCACCGGCTTCACCAACTCCCTCTACACCTGCGCCGAAAAGGCCAACGCCTTCAACGGCGCCAAACTCACCCTCAACGCCCTAGTTGAAGGCCCCTACGGTTCCTCCCGCCCCATGTCATCCTACGGCACCGTCCTCCTCTTCGCCGCCGGCGTCGGCATCACCCACCAAGTCCCCTACGTCCGCGATCTGGTGTCTGGCTACGCCGCCGGCACCGTCGCCGCCCGCCGCATCACCCTCGTCTGGATCGTCCAGTCCCACGAACACCTCGAGTGGATCCGCCCGTGGATGACGCAGATCTTGGCCCTGGAGAAGAGGAGGGAGGTCTTGGGTATCAAGCTGTTTATCACCCGTCCGAGGAATAAGAAGGAGGTCGTCAGTCCGAGTAGTACCGTGCAGATGTTTCCGGGTCGGCCCCATGTGGAGACGCTGGTGGGGAAGGAGTGTGAGGGCCAGGTCGGGGCCATGGGTGTTAGCGTTTGTGGGACAGGGTCGTTGGCGGATGAAGTTAGGAAGGCAGTGAGGAAAAGGCAGGAATGGTGTAGTGTCGATTTCGTAGAGGAGAGCTTTACCTGGTAGCGAGGCAAGGCGAGCAGGATGAGAAGAGAGGAGTGCCAAGCTCGTTTCTTGGGCTTGAAAAGTCCTTGAATGGTTGCACCGTTCCGACAGGAGGAATCCTCCGGGAGGGCCAGGAGAAGATGATCACGGACTTGGTGATTTACTCTCAACTGGTCATATGAGGAAATATACTTCGAAAGCTATGGGAATGACTCACGGTTTCTTAACCCCCGTGATCTTATCATCCCCACCCACACAGACTGCCACTACACCTCCTTACCGTACTCACAACTCGTAATTAGTTAGTAGTCAAATCCTGTCCACGCTTTTGAATAGCCCAAGAACAGTACCAGTACGACTGGTCACAACTCTCGAACTCGTAGATGAGTGTCCTCAGCAGCCCTTCCGTCCCGAGCGTCATACAGCGAGCTCGCCAGGGACCATTACTACGGTACCAGGCATAAGTAATGTATGTGGGGCACTAGTAAAGTCGAAGAAAACGCCCAGCTTACAGATATCCCTACTGCCCTTGTACGATATCCCTGTCACTATCCGAAGCGTTCCTGTATACTAGATACTAAATAGGCAAGATCTGAGTTAGGCGCTTTATGGCGCTGTATCTTTACATAGCGTTACTAAAGTGGACCTACATTACTTATGCCTCCTACCGTAGTATGGCGGCCAGACTGTCTAAAACTTACTAGGTAAAGGATGCTTCGGTTAAGGGTACTAGTTAGGACTACTGCATCAATCAAGAGCAATCTATTTGGCACCTCAACCGAAGCTAATGCATGGGAACAGCTCCAACCGCCTCTCCAACAGAGCTAAGACCATCGAGACACCCTTCGGACAGCATCGGTCGCACTCAGAGTGCTGAGACGTTACAGGGCATCATGAGCCACTATAGTGATTTAATATCTAACCGGCCTAAGCCACCAAGCTTGTAGGCCGGATGAATCTATGAAGACAAGTCGTGAAGATCTGCATGTCTGTAAGAACGCCTTGCATCCTTGATTCGCAAAGCATCAAGCATTGGTTCCATTTGAATCCTCAATCTCGAGACCCGAATCTACAAGTCATGCCTATCCCAAGCTGGTGCTCTTTGGATGCCTCGCCGAGCCGGTTTCGACGGCATACTTCATCCAGTAAAGTCGCACAATTTTCAACAAATTTGATTCGCAAGTCGCGGCACACTGCGGTTGTCCCACCTCCTACTTCGCCATCAACATTCGCATCTCCGTCCGCCATCGATCCGGACTTGACGACGGCGGATCGTCTGGTTCTCCGCAACCTCCTCCGCGATGTGAGTTCACAGGCATCGACCTTGGATGAATCTAGCTATACGCTAGAAGGTACGGCTCGCGATCACCAAACCATAGATGACCTGTCAACCCTCTCGAGTCCAACTAATCGACGTTCTGAGCCGTCCGTGTTTACGTCCTGGGACAGTGCCGACTTTCCGCCATGGATCCGAACCTACATACTTCAACCGTACGTCGCATGGGCCCGTACCGTTGTCCGACGTCCCTCGGATGTTGTCTTCCTCACATACATTATGGCTCTCTTTGCTATTGGCGTTCCAAACATGGTGCTTCTCTTCCTACGCTTTAATTGGTACAAGGCGCTTTTTCAGTGGATGTTGGTCACTTACCTCGTCGGGCCTTATTCAATCTTAATGCATAACCATATTCATGGCAGAGGACTCATGCATAAACGCTGGGCATCGGTTGATACTCTGTTTCCGTACATCCTGGGCCCCATAATGGGTCAAACGTGGAATTCGTTCTACTATCACCACAAGCACCATCACATCGAGGAAAACGGACCGAATGATCTTAGCTCCACCCTCTATTATCAGAGAGACTCTGGACTCGACCTCGCCGTGTACCTCGGTCGATTCGTCTGTTTGACATGGCTCGAACTACCCCTGTATTATGTCCGAAAGGGTATGCTAGTCTTTGGTCTCAAGTTCTTTGCATGGGAGATATCCTCCTACGCGTTCATCGCCCTCATGGCTCGGGTCAATTTCGCCGCCGCCATGACGGGATTGGTACTGCCGTTAATCCAGTGGCGGATCGCAGTGATGGCCAACAACTGGGGCCAGCACGCTTTCATCGACGAAGATGAGCCAGACTCGAATCTGCGGTGTAGCATCACTATGATTGACGTCGTGGTATGTGGCTCCGTCTGGCACAAGCCGGCATACCCCATTTCCAACTTCCACTGACTTGACAAGGCAAATCGCCATGGCTTCAACGACGGCTACCACACCTCTCATCACATGATCCCTGCCCGACATTGGAGCGAGCATCCGCAAGCCTTCATCAAGACGAAGCATCAGCTCGCAGAGGGGCGGGCGCTGACGTTCCAGAAAGTGGACTTCATCAAGCTGACTTATCTGCTCTTACGAAAGGACTATAGCTACATCGCCAGGTGTCTAGTTCCGATGGGTGAGCAGATCGGTAAGAGCAATGAGGAGCTCGCTGCGATGCTACGAAGAAAGACTCAGAGGTTCTCTGAGCAGGCCGTTCGTCTCAAGTTTCGGTAGATGTTGGTATGTCCAGTATGCTACCTAAGTCGTCCCTTATTAGAGTCTCTTTTGGAGAACTTACTACGACGAAGTACAAGCTTATTGTTTTGCGAGCAGGCAGGAGGATGAGGCTACAGTTCTTTGTGGACAGCAAATGGGAATCAGCCGCCCGCGCAAAGCTGCCCTGCGGGCAAGGTATCGGGATCGATCGGCCCGACTCGGGGGGTATCTCCATTTACTACATTAGTATAGTCTATACAGAATTTCTATCGAGATCGTATCTCTAGATAGCAGGTCGTTGTGATCAGTCCTAAGAGGTTTTCCAAGGTCCAATCCTATCGTTCGGAGAGAACGCGAGCTTCCAGTAATCTGCTTGCCATCAAAGGTGGACTTGCTGTATGGTGGAACTGCTGAATTCCAGTGATCTCCTCTGGCTTTTAATCGTTTTGTAGACCTCCCCTCCTCTCCCATGGGTTCCACTCCCAGTTAACTCCTAACCACTCCCAGGACACTTCCGTTGCTCCCAGGGCCTAACAAGCCGCTCCTAGGGTAACTTCCAACCACTCAACTCCCAGGGCATCCTGACTCTACTCCCAGGGCCTTCTTCACCAACTCCTAGGGCTGTCACCGATTCCCAGTGCATCCAGATTCTACTCCCAGGGTTTCTAAACCAACTCCCAGAGCTGCCGTTATGTCAGCCAGCCTGCGCCTCAGGGCGTCCATCGGCCTCGTTTCAGCTAGCCTGCGCCTCACTGTGTCCAACAGGCTATTTTGAGCGATTCTCTACATGTAATATAGCCACTCAGAGCAGAGCAGTTTCCCGGTCCTTACCTTCACAGTTTACAGCTCAGATACCTTCAGAAGTGTGAGCTGCGGTATCTGGAGAATGGCACTGGAGCCATGTTGCAATATCATGGACAGGCAAAGGAGATTCTTCCCTGGGGACTAAAACAATATCTCGTCTAGAAGTTGAGCAAGCCAGTGGCACATTGACTGAGTGACTGATTGCATGATTGCTGTAAGATTGATGAACTCCATTAACTACTCAAGAGTTTTCGAAGAAGGGTTGCGCCAAGAATTTTCTGCTTTCGTCCGGACTTCCACTTCGACAGTCCTTTTCCTCTTTCCACCGCCAACATTCAATCGCGATCCCTGCTACAAAGCTCTCTGCTGCTGCCTTGATCTTGATTCTGCTCTGGTGACTGATTGTGGCACTGCTGAGAAGTCGGCATGCATCTAGACGGGACAAGGTTCAGCATCGTTGACAAAGAATGCCCAAGTGTCAGACAGCCTGCGCCTCAGCCTGCGCCTCAGGCTGTCCATCGGCCCAATTGAGCCAATCTCCGGCCTGTCTTGGCCCCATTTCCTTC
>JAABUK010006609.1_pt1 | contig 17210 bp, 19 predicted proteins | sample 5559141 | NCBI WGS metagenome assembly JAABUK01 (sample SAMN10711869, study PRJNA513367) | rock metagenome | isolation source: Antarctica rocks | place: Antarctica: Victoria Land, Pudding Butte nord | collected 2016-01-03 | reverse complement strand
AGGTTTAATGTGGGGCTTGTGGGGATGTAAGCGGATGGGATGGTTGTTTATGTGGGTGTATAGGGTTGGAGTTTGGGGTGAGGTCTGAGGAAGGCGATGGTGGTAGGGAGATGTGGGTAGAGGGATGGGGGTACGCTATGGCTGGATTTGAGTGGGTGGATGTAGTGAGGATAGATGGGGATGACCTGACCTGGTTTGATGGCGGATATACTGGTTTTTGGGAGTTGGATAGAGGTGTTGAGATGATTGTGGGTGAGTGTGTTTTAGGGGGTGAGATATTCTGTGAGATAGGATAGTGGGGTTCGGTTGTGACTGTATGCTGTGACTATGCCTGGGTTGTATATATATATCAAGGTCTTTGGCGAAGTCGTCAAGTGACTGTGTGGATCTGCGGTGGTCAAGTGTCGAGCATGTTGTGCTTGGTAGCGTACATCTGGCTGTGGATAGTCGTGATGAGTAAGGGGTATGGTTTTGATGCTTTTATAGTGCGATGAGTCTCCTGTGCTTGGGTGTTGCACTAGGAAAGGGTTAGAGCTCGATAGGCGCACAGCTTAGTGAGAGATTAATTGTTCGTTTGCTATGTAACTTATCATAACAGAAGAGTATGAAGCTTTTAGATAGGAAAATGGCATCTTCATATATGTTAGAGATTTTGTAATACAAGTCTATTGCTCGACGTACTAATAGGGTCCTGGTTAATGGTAGCAGTCGGTCTTGTGTGAACCTCCCTTTGGGCTATGGTCGCAGTCACATGGCTTTGACAATGCTTCTTTGTTTTGTAAAGCGTAATCTTCAGATCCTGGTAAGGTCTGTAGTATTATGTCGAAGAACAATTTCAAGAACGAGTGGGTACAAGGGTTGCTTTGTTAGGAAATGGAATGTCCAGAACGAGCTTTTGCCCGGCACCAAAAACGTGCGGAGAACGGACCCCTATCTTTGAAAATATCACGAATGTTCCGGGATTTTCTCTACAGGACAGTACCAGCATTTGATTCAAGACATGCTCGCCCCCTGGATGTATTCATAGGGAGAGGAATTCGGTTTCTGGTATTAGGAGCCAGTAGATGTTGCTGTAAGTGCTGGTGACACCCCCCGGCGATGCAGATGTTCCTGCGGATGGGTCCTGATGTTTGGGTCCCTCATCGGAGGGCGTTCGTGAGGAATGCCCTGCTCTCTATACCATTCCCGCGCTCTTTGCTCTGCCTCTTCTTGGTCGCGCACTGCCTCGACGGAGGCGGGCATTATAGGGCGAGGTGATGACCAACGGCGAGGCTGCACAGATCCATCGATGGTTGCATCGGGATGCTCTTCAATTCCGTCAACAAGATCTTCTTGCAGCGTCAATGCTGGGGTGTTCCTATGAGAGATCACTGACGGAGGCATAGTCAACTCGGAGCCAAGACTAGGACGCGGTGGACGAGATTGTGCAAAGTGGAGAGGTAATCCCCTGCCTGGACTGGAGTCGCGAGATAGAAGCCGCCGCCGTCGACGTGCAGCCACACGCCTCTCATCGTCCGATCTTCCTGTGCTTACTATGGCTGGTAGCACGGGAATGCGGCTCCTAGCAGCCACATGGACAATCTCGTCCATTGTCTGAATGAGTCGGATCAAATCGTAAGAGTCAAGTGATGTCCGAAAACAGAAGGCTCTGACGCAAGCAGAAAGAGCGGAGAAGAGAACCGCTGTCGGGTCCGCACACGCGATCTGAATGGTCGAATTTTCTGCTAGATCTTTTGCGAATATTTCTGAGAAATCGAGAGTGTGTTCCATTGATGTCCCTGATATTGATTTTGTCGTGACACAATTTGCCGCGATCTCGATTTCCTGAAGTATGGCGTCAGGCTGATCTAGTAGAAGTGTGTTGTAGAAATCGTCGCTGGTTAGAGTGAGGATGCCCACTATATCCCGAATCCAAGACGATTGACTTGATTGCCTGCCCTGATGCACGATGTCGAAATCATAGTTGGCTTGAGCTTCTTTGCGACTGAACTTGAATTGAGACTTTATGCCTAGGAGTGACTGAAGGTCCGAGTCGGGTTCATGAGGCCATAGCTCACGCATTCTCCCGAGAATGGCTGCCTCGTCAGGTGAGAGGGTTTGGAAACAACTCTCACTATGTATTCGGTCCAATAGTCTCGAAACTTTCCGTGCAGGCACTTCAAACACTAACGCTCTATAGCGTGAGTGATCAAACAAAGCTCCCTTAGGGCCAACGTGCAGGTTCAATAAGCCGAGTATCTGTCGATACACATCAGATCTCCACAGGTAGTCGTTGCGGCTTCGAAACCACGGGCCCTTATTTGCATCCGCCTCAATCACAGCCGTGGCCCAATCGGGAGGAACTTGGACGGGTTGGATACAACAGAGCTTTTCGAGGTTGACACCCATAGCCTCCGCCCATTTCCTGTGCACTGCGCTTATACCAAGGGAACCTCTGGCAACGAACTTGAAATGATTCTCGGCGGGACCTTGACCCGGAGGCCTACTGTCATAGTTCGGCTCAAAAGTGGCTAAATCAAAAACGAGTTCATCTTTGCCGGATCCTAATGGCAAGCACCCTAATGCCAGCCAAAACAACTGCGATAGTGGCATAGGTTCTGGGTACATTTTATGAGCGTGGTCCTCAGAATGCGGTACGAAGTAAGCCTCGTCTGTGCTTAAATCCAAATCGTCGAGCTTACGACGCCACCATAGAGTCCCTGTGCTACCATATAGCTTGACAGCGGTTGGATTAGACTGCCATCCGTCCTTTCTATCCACTTCCTCCTCTATTATGAGTCGACTGGCGTTATTTTCGTTGAGCACTTCTCCATGGTCATCTCGATCGCTGTACCGGCCCAGCAAACCGAACGCTAGAAGCCAGAAGCGATGGACTGGTAACCAACTCTGCTTCTGGTGAATGATAAGAGCATCTCCCTTTGGCACGTCTGAAGTGTATGTGTCCATTATGGCCGCCAAATTCACCCAACCAGTATTCGATCTCTCTTTTTGGAGCCTAGCGTTGTCAGAGACCGTCAATTGATTAGTTTTGCGAAAGTCTTTTTCGGGATTCGGAGGATCCTTGAGTAGTGGAGCTTTGACCCTAAGGAAGAATCGATCTTTTCCTCGAAGCTTCAAACCATGTCGAGTGTATCCAGTGTTTTGGCTATCGATGGAATTGAGGGCTTCGAAGCGTTCGCTCCGCTTTTCTCTCAAGAGGAGCAAGGGTCCAACAATTCCAACTAGAGCCACTATTGCTAATCCAGCGGCCACCCAAGTACCAATAACTCCAGCGAGATTGAGCGGATCCATATGAAAATCTCAATCAAATATGGGGGACAGATTGAAAATACCATGCGTCAGCCTCAGCATAGAGACTCGATATGACTGAGCAAAGCAAGCAAAGTGAGCGGTTCAAGGTTCAATCAGTGGCGTGTTCGAAGTAGGCTCCAATCGTTCAAATGGCACATATCTAATCAAGGTCTCGAATCAAGAGTATCTTCTCTGACTCTAAAGACGAATGCAATGCTGCGAGACTGAACGGAAGAGAAGCCCTTCGAATTACATACAGACAACTAACGGTGGCAACAGCAGGTTGAAAGCCACCATGCACCTTCAATGAGTCCCTTGAGGTATTGCACATGTGCTATGCAGGAATGACGGCCCATTTAGTTTTGTTGGCTTGCATTGATTAGTTGAATGTTTGAGGTGTCGCAATTGCAGATTATATCTATGCCAAGCATGCCAAGTCTGGGACTGATTACTAATTTGCTTATGTAATCAGGGCCTAGGCAGCCAGGCTCAGCCTCAGTGCTTATTGGCCGGCAAGCTGGTAGCTAAGCCTCTTCGGGTTAGCGAGGAGCAGCCGTTTGGTGATGATATTGCGTAGTCAGCCTCGCTAACCCGAAGAGGCTTAGCGACCAGCTTGCTGCTCAATGGCACGTCTGAGGTACTGAGGCAAGGCTCAGCCAAAGTCCGACCATTCGCTGTTCTGCTTTCTTTGGGCTCATTACCCTCCACTTTTGCAACTGTTCTCTCGAAAGGTGAGAGTGAAGGATGCATCCCCAGAATTAGGGGCAGGTGTTGAGGCAAGAGCTGCTGATTGACCGGCTTGGCCAGCCGAAGATTGCACCCCAAAGGTATCCTGTGAACGTTGGCCAGCCTGACTATCTCTATTTTAAATGCTGCGACCTCATGGCCCCCGCATCTCTGCTCGACTGTTTTTCTTCTTTTTGTAATGACATTGTGGTCTGTTGGTCTTTGATAGCATCTTGTAGCACGTCATCAATTGATACTTCGTGCTGGTAGCCCAGCAGGGATTGTCGACTTCTGCCATGCCTTCAACATCACTCGATCGAGAATGTCTATCATAAGGATCGTTCCTTGTCTGCTCTGGAATCAACGTGCATGACAACAGCAAGGGGGGCTGCTTACTCGGCCTTTGGGCTTAGCGCGGTAGCCTTGCTCTTCCCACCTTTGAAGATGCTTCTTTTGCTCCTCCTGGAGGGCGATTACTGATCGTCATTGGTCGCCTTGTAAATGATGATCAGTGCGCCTTGGGCTGTGCAGTAGCAAGCCTAGCATGAAGGCCCAATTGGCAGCTTTAGTCCTGTCTGATGATGCTGCTGACGTTTCGTCGCCTTATCAACGCCATGGCTATGCATTAGGCTTCTTTTGTGAAGCGCATACCAATTGGCCTTGACTTTCCCTCTCCCCAAGGACTGTTACGTTGGAGATCAGCACAATACTTCATCGTGTCGCAGAGGCCCAGAAAATACTTCGTTAGCATGGTGACGGTACCCTTTCATCATAAAAATCTCCCAGCCCTCGTATGGATTTTCATCAACCTCTTCATCGCCCAAACGAACGGCTTCAACAATTCGAAATGTGCAGAAGAGGCATATCTGACTTATTTGAGGGCACCAAACGACACTTTCCTGCGCGACCGACTTGGAAGCCCAACCAATCAAACTTCTGAAGCCTGGGGTATTGGCTACCAATCCTGCCTGAACATTTGCGGCCACAATTATTCGGCATAGTACTATGATTGGAACTTCGTGTCTCAGGGCCTTACCTCCTGGGTACTTCCTTGGCTTGCTTTGAGCGCCCAACTGCCATTCGCGACCAACGACACTCAAACCAACTTTACGGTTCTAATGTTAGCACTCGGTAGTCCATCGCTGATCATATTCTCCCTCGCGTTGACCATACTCAACTCCAGGTCGATCAATAAGAGGTTTCGCAAGATCAAAAGAGACATTGCATCCCTAGATAACCCTCAACTCGCACAGGCCATCAACGCTGCACGTGTCCTCCTGATTGGATGTCAACAAATACCAATTCAGATATACAACGGTCCTCAGAGAGAGTTTGCCCAGCTTGTTGTACGTCCCGAAAACTGGATCTGGTGGCAAAATCTTCGAGAAGAGTTTCAAAGAACGGAAAGGGGATGGACATACTCTTTATACGCTCAAGTGGGATGGGTTTGTGTTGCGCAGATTTTGGCCATTGCCGATTTCTTTACCACTGCATCCTTCACCACAACCATTGGAATAGGCCTTGCTATCAACAGCCTCTGGATATGGATGATACCCGTGGTCCTTGGCTGGGTTTACGTCGGCACACAGACTTCTGCAGGTTCAATCGAGGAGGCCTTAACTCGCACCAAAGTACCAGTCCTTGGTGACGAAGAGGATCTGAGCGGCGAATGCATCGGCATTCGAGACCGCACCAGCTTCGATGATAGTCATATTCTAGACGGCTATGAGGTCTCGGATGAATATGATGGGAACAGAGAGGAAATGCCTCGTAAAGCACAGGGAATAATAGATGCGAATGATATTTCCGATCCCGGTTTGAACGGCGGCAATGTACGAGACGGGCAGGAACATGATCTATCAACTTCGCACGAATCACGACAAAGTCTTCGTTCTTTGCTACTGGCTCAGAAAGAGCATGGTGTTTTCCGAAACGATGATCCCGAAAAACAGCCTGAAACGCACCTTGGACACCAGAGATGGCCAGTAGTTCACCCCCAATCGTTTCTTGGATTCTCAATTGCCGGTTGCGAGCTTGAGCCGGGCCCGATTTTCAATTTCGCACGGGTCTGGAGTCATATGGGTGCATCAAGTCACGTTGGTGACAGTTTTGCCATGCTCTCCCAGCGTCAAAAGAGCAAGCAACCTGTTACTGGTCCGACGTGGGACCCACATGACTGGAAACGGAATTTGCAAGGACCACCCAAAGATCTCTCCAAGTACTGCTCTGTTTCTTTCAAGGACGAGCCAAATTTGTCGATTCAGGGAAGAAGTTCCGCGGAATTAGTCATTAACTGCATGATAGCGGCCTTTATGGCTGTCGTTTTACAATGGGGTTCTACTGGTGCTGCAATTTTGATTGCATACAGGTAAGCTCACGGTACAAGATGTCTGCAACAGCAAGTCACATCACTAAAACCAGTCAGGACTCCAGTGGTCGGTCTCGGCTGTCAATCTGGTAGCTATCTCATATATGGCGTGGTATCAACGATCATATGGATCACACTGTTCACATCAGCATCTCTCTCGCACCACCTGTCGGTGCTAAGGGAAGAGGGCAAGCCCCCACCACACTGGATCCTAAGGCTGTTGACCGTGGCGACTCGTCTCATCGGCAAACTCCTCGCTGCAGCAAACGCTACCTTCATCGTCGTTACATCAATTGTGCACTTCACTGGGTTGTACGACAATTGCTGGTGCGCTGCGTGTATCCCTAGCCTTGGACGTAAAGCTGGCTGGGTCATCCTGTTTGCGAGTGATGCGCAGATTGCGGCTACAAGCAAGTCGGCATGGATAGGGGGTGTGACCTTGAGTATCTTCTCAGCGCTGTTCGTCACTATCTACATTTTCGTCTCGAGAGGTGACGAGATTTTCAAGCGGAATATGCAGTAGGACTTATCCTCCCAGTATCTCCCATATTCATCTGGTGACTTGACGAACGCAGTTGTTAAATGGATCTGCAGTTTGTGAGTGGGGCAGTATTATTAAGGGCCCTGTGGTCGTCAGTTCAAGAGATTCCATTCCTCGGTGCTGGGGAGACGTATGGATATCTGCATCAACCGAAGCTTTACAACAGTACTGGACGGTGGACCATGCTTTTTCAACAACAACCTTAACAAGCTGTTTTCACTCCTTTTCTCCTCCAAGACATCCCATTCCTCAACTCCAAACAACAGAATCACGTCGCTGTGGATGTATAATTCTCGGATTCCAGGACTTGATTGTCTGTTTGGACGGGCCCTCGCTTTGATAATCGACCAGCCATCAGGTAAATCGCCTCCACCCACGGACCAAAGCCGCTCTCCTCCGAGCATGACAGTTATGTTCTTCGCCAGGTTTCCTCACTTGATTCGCTCGCTGATCTCTCTGGATTGGGACCTGACCGATCCGTCACCGACACCACTCTCCAGAACATTCTTAGGCGAAATGCGTGGTGGAAGGTGTGTCTTTAATCGTTTGTTTCACGGTTCCCAGAGTATATAGCATCTACGAATTCTCCGCGACGCTGTATAGCTACTCTCGGCTCGATATATCTGTTAACAGTGTCACGTAATAACTTACAAAACAGGAGCAGAAACTCCCCAATGGTACTTGGTCGGGTAAATGACTGCGCACGGATATCCACTCACCGAAGCCCTTGGTGTTCTCATTGGAAGAGCCAAAGTATATAGGCGACTTAGCGTCAAGGAGTCAGCTGCATTCGCGCTTCTCTTTCCTTCTCCCTTGAGTATGCTGTATCCTGCGCTAGCACACCACCACCACACTACACGATATCGTAAGCTATAACTGATAAATTTGTGACCGCTGGCATCATTCCCAGGTCAAATAACCTAGCTCACCATGCACCTCACAATTATCCTTGCTCCCCTTCTCAGCGTCATTTCCGCAAGCCTAACCTTCGCCCTCTCACTTTCTCTGGTCAACTCCCTACCTCCCGGCGACCTCACCCTTCCACAGCGCTTCGAAACCTACGAAGTCAATTGCGTCAGGATCCAAGACCGTATAGCACCCTTTCTCTTTCTACCAACTTCAGCGTTCACGATACAAGAATGTCCTCGTTCATTTACCACACAAGTCAAGTGCCATAAGACAGCATATTTGCAATGAAGCCCGCTAACTCCCACGTCCCCATCTAGCACCAATGACCGGTCTCAACCCCACGCATTGCGCAGAACTCGTCCCTATCATCTGCATCCCCCTCAACGTCACCGCGCCCGCCCGCCCCGCGCGCGACAAATGGATATGGCGCGAACTGCCAGGATGCGCCCTGGCGTTCTATCTCCCCGAGCATGCGCCTGTTCCCCCAGTGGATGTATGCAAGGGGCTGATCTTTGGGGAGATTGTGGAGATGTGCGCGACGCGGTCGAGGTTTAATGGTGGAGGGATTAATGTGGATGCGTTGCCGGATTTTGGGAGTGATGGGACGGCGGTGGACGAGGGTGGCGCGAGGTTTTTGATGGCGCCGGAGAGGATGACGCTGTGAGGAGTGGGTGGGAGGGTAGGGGAGTGTGGGGTTGGGATGTTGCTGGATGATTGGTTTTGCGGCTATATAATAATGGCTCTCATCATCAGTACGAACGAAGTTAGCATTGAAAGTAGAGGACCGGTTCTGAGAAGATATCCTTTCATGAGTTTACTGGCAAGGAAGTGGTGACTGTGGCAGAGGCTTGACTCGCGGCGCACTGCTCTTCATCTATACATTCTCCTATGATTCCGGTACCCACGCCAAACGATCTCTTCTTCCCAACTGACTGCTGGGTCAGGATTCGCGAATACTCGGTCCTGCCAGTCCTTAGCTTTATACCGGCTTCATGTACTTCTCGCTCCCCGATCTGATCTCCGAAAAAGGTATAGCTACGTATCCATCAACAACTTTCTATCTACAGGTCTCTAGGACATCATTGGAGGTTTTGGTGGTGCTGGCGGCGGTATCATCGTCAGAGCTCCTATTGCGAAGGTTATACATATCCAATGGCAACTCTTCGTAGGTATTGCTTACCAGATGCTGTTCATTACTTTGTTCGCGTTAATCATGACAGATACCAACTTCTTGGCCATTGTCATCAGTCCTCTAGTCAACTCGCCTTTCATCTGTGTCACGCCTCCATGATATCTGATAGCCTCACTGTATGTGCCTTAGAGCGATATTAGTCGTGCACTCGGACTTCCGCTTCAACAATTATCTTCTACAGTCTTGGAACAACGGGTCTACCGTATCCATTCTCGGACGAGCTGATGCGGTATCCCTTCGCCCAGTTATCTGCTGGTAAGTGCTGTCGGTGCAGGCACTACTCACTAATATCCCGCTGACGGTTGCTGCAGTAGCATCTTGTGCTCCACAGCAGACTTGTAGTAATGCGTTCAAGTCCACGGGGCTGGCTTCGTTACCTTTTGGCGTCGTCGCATGTATCCTGGCCGTCTTGGTTCAGGACCCTTCATCTGACATCATCACGTGTACTTTGATTAGGTTTGGGAGATAGTTCTCAATGTAAGCAATTACGGAACGTGGGTCAATGGTATTCATAGTAGTACTTTATGGATATGCTTGGTTTGTAAATTCAAGACCAGGAAGTCGCGTCCGCAGAAATCTCCCTGCGCTACTTCGCGAGTACTTTGGGAGCGGACTGATAGTGCGTACTCAGGCAGGTTATGACGTATGAAAGGTGGTAGTTCATAGTTGAGTTATGTTGTAGTGAGCAAGGGAATTTGTTCAAAGTCTTTGAGATGTGTCACATCCTATGTAGGCAAAACAAAGACCTTGTCTTAGATAAAGCGGAGCCCCTACCACGGGGGAAGCGTAGCACCTGATCAAATATAAGAGGATAATATGATAGACTTTATAATTATCTTAAAGAAATTTGATATATAGATAAATATAGAGCGAAGGTCTAGGAACGAGATGGGGGGCTAGATGTCTCGTAATTGTTAATATACTTACTCCTCGGACTTTTGATGCGGGTAGCCTCCAGCCCCAAGAGCTGTCAGAAAAGTTTGACACGTAATCTCAGGCTCCGAGTCCTGGACAGGTGGACGCCCACAGGTTCATTACATTTAATCAATGCGACCATTCTAGATAGAAGAGATCCAGAGGCCATAGTGCTTGTGAAAATTCATCGTATCGCAATAGACTTCGTTGGTGCCCAAGATGGGAACCCTCGATTTGAAACCCGAGTTCGACAATTTCAGTGATCAAAGGAAGCGTGCATGTGGGTATGATGACTTCCTTTTTCTCGGCGAACTCATCTGATAATCCTGTCGAGGATCCCGGTAGTATTGTGGAATAATCGGTGGTTCGTAGACCCGACTTGGTGGATTTGTATCATTTGGAATAATCATATTTGGTGGTGGCATTCGAGCGCTATGTTGAGGAGCATGTGGATATGGCGGTGGTGGTTCCTCATATGACTGAACCAGACGTCGCTCACGTTGAGGCTCATATACCTCTAGCTCCTCGGCGCCCTTCTGATACAGAAATTGCCCGAAAGCCTGGCGAGCAGGTTCGAAGTAGCGAATAACGAAGAGTGATATGCCGATGACGATAACAGTGACCGGGATGGCGCTGACCCAAAAGATCCATTGATGATGGCCCATATTTCGTACATCGGCAGTGTTCATACCGAAGAATGACGCCATGAAAGACAGCGGGAGGAAGATTACTGTCACAGTAGTAAAGACGAGGATAGCAGCCTCGTTGCGATCCTTGTTGGATTCGATCCGGCCGATATTCTGAAAGGGAATTCACATTAGCTTGGCTCTGAAGCAAATTCTGGGATGAAAATATTGTCACACTGACCCAGGAAGCTAGTTGAGTGGCATCTTCACTCATTTCTCGGAAGCTTTGGATCCTTGCTTGGATTGAAGATATGCAGTCTAGCAACATATAATATTCACGTTCTTGCTGAAACGACCGAGGGAAGTAAACACTGCCTTCACCAACGCAACCCAGGAGCTTGTTGACGCAGTCCAACTGGTCATGAAGGACACCTGATGCACAAGCGACCTCTTGCTGAAAGCGCAGAATTTTCTCCTGATGTACACGACTATAGGGATTCGAGGACAGCTCCTGCCTCTATACAAAGCGTGTGAGTCATGTTTACCATGTATGAGAGAAAGTATTGACTTTACCAGCTTTTCCAGACTTTCAGAGTATGTAGATACAATGTCTGGTAGGCCGAGCGTCACATCTTTCAAAAGATTTTTGACAATTTGTGAAGTGATGCCGAGGGGGAGGACAGCCTCCCGGCGATGCAAAGCTTCTGGGGCTAGGCTCTTTAAAATCTCGATTCGGCTCCCGTATGCAATTTCCCTAAATTTGGCGAGCTCGCCAAACGCTCCACGATGCTGATTTGCTATACTCAGCACAAAGAACATTACCAGATGAGGCCACGCCTCTCTGAGACTTTCTGGAAATTTGATGTTGTAGGGCAAGGGCGCTCGAGCTGGAGATAGTTCGTGAATAATATATCTACAATACCATACGTCTCTAGCTCTAGAGGGAGTATAGCTCGGAAATCCTCTTCTTGAATCGAGTGCTTGGAGACATTTGGAAACCTGGCTATCATCCTACACAACAATATGATTATAAGTCCCATCAGCATCACACTTGTGGGGACATTATACCTGAACCAATAGGTTGACTGCACCCCAATATTTCGAAACCATCTCTGACTTAAAGTCCAGAGGTAGGAAGAGTTGGAACAGCGTCTTCGAAATCTTCACGAACTCCTTCATCATCCGCATGCGGCGTTGGTGCCTAGCACCCCTGTCTGAATCTTTCGAGTCACTAGCAGTGATGTCACCCGAAGCTCTTGAGGGTTCTTTCTCGCTATCACTATCATCGCGGTTGCTCCTTTTAGCCCGGCGACGCCGACGTCTTTTATTAGGCTCAGTTTCAGGATTTCGTTCTTTCCGTAACAACTGCGCTACTGTGGCTTCTACCTCTTCCACTGTGCTCAAAGGGCATTTCCTGTACTCGCGATTTCTTTTGAATTGACTTGTGCATAGAAAAGAATGCATGTCTGTGAGAGTGTCTTCGATTTTGTTCCTATCAACGAGAAAGCTTTGTCCTGCTTCAATGTTCTCGTTGACCTCAATGGTATGATCTGGGATAGATCTGTCTCGCGATTGGCGCTTGGGCGCTTCTGAATGACTTGGAACTGCTGCGAGCCACGAGAAAATATTGGCGTTGTCACTTGACGCTAACTTGACGTTCATGCGATTGAGAAAGGGCTTGCTGCGTCTTCTACCAGATGAGTCTGAATTAGGACTACTGAGATTCGAAGATACCCCAGTCTTTCGTCTCGTACCCGAATCTTGACCACTGGAAACTCCAGGGCTTTTAGCGGCTAAATCGGGATTTTCTGCAGAGGTCTTCATACAGGAGCCGCTTCCCAAGACCTCGCTGAAGTCAAATGACTCATCGCTAACTGTTGAGAGATTTGGACTTTGAAATCCTTCCTCACTAGCAACATGCCTGTGAAACGTTAGTTGTGTTGCAGAAAGGTATCAGAGTCTATAACTTGAAGCTTAATATCAACTCCACTGTCGTTTTCTTTGCTCGCTCGATCAACGAAGGCCAGCAGCCCGCATCTTGAGGAACCCCAGCGAAAAGTACGTCATACTGGTTCTCAAAGTCGACGCTAAGTTCTCCGAATTTGGCGGTAAACTCCTAGAAATAATGAGTCAGTATGTCATACCAGGGTTGAGGGCCGCAAAGAACTCCATACAAGCCATGTATTGCAACTTCTGACAGACAACAGCCAAAGTCGGTTGCCCTGATCGGAAATCCGTAAGAATGGATGATTGTCCTCGATGGATGCTGTTTCCAACTTGATTCCATCCAAGCCTCGTTTGACGTCAGTGGCTGGCGAATGAGTGCAGGTGACGAGTAGGTCTATGCGCGTCAGGGAAGAATCTCATAGCAAGATGAGGTCCAATTCATTATGGAAGACTTACTGTTGCTGAGAATTAAGCACCATATTTGGGGAACATGTAAAATTTGGCCTTCCGTTGGATACTCAAGGCCACAAATGGCCTGTTGAAGGTCCCTCTTCTTGGGCGTAGACATATGCCAAGACTGCAGCAGAGTCCTCAAAGGATGGAAATCGGATGTTTGCGATGAAGGATACGTTGAGTAAGGTGCTAGGCTAAAATACGGCATGCAAAGCAGAAGTGCAGAATGTTCCTTTTTCGAAGAGTCGTGTTTGGAAGTATTATCATTACCCAATATAGCATGATCTGTCACATTGGGCTCCAGATACTTGCCCCTCTTCCCATGAGCCATCTGCAATGGCTTCTCATGTTGGTCGCCCACGTGATGCATGATGGACAATGCATCCTGCTTGGCGTCTCCGTCAAGGCATTCGAGATGAGATACATGATCCTTAAATCTTCAGACATAGAAAGAATTCGGAAGGGTTGAGAGTATCAACTTACAATGAACGAATCGAAGCTTGGATATTGTCTCTCAAGTTGGCTAATTGATTTCAATAAGCAGTGGACGTATTCTGGATGGGCGATGCATACATCCATTTCAGCAACTCGGGCTGTCTCCTACTCGAAGTCTCCTGTGCATTGTTGGTGGTGAGTTCTAGAGTGGAATCTTCACGGCCATGAATGCTGCCATTGTATCGTGAGCGGACGATATTGTAAATGTTCTCATGATACATCTTGTATCTATACCCCTTGGCATCTGGACGCAGGCTCTGTCTGATTGATTGTGGCGCGGTTGAACCTTGGTGCTCTTCCTCAGGACTGACTTGGGCAAAGTTGAAATGGAAAGTGAGACTTGGGAGTGAACGCTCGTGGCCAGAGATCACAGGGTCGAAGTCCGTCTCATCAGAGAACCGATCTGTTGCATTTCGAGGTTTTGAGTGATGTGGTTGCCGAAATTCATCTGAGTAGTCATCGTAGTTAGAGTCCTGATCGGGAGAGGGCCGTCGATAACGATGATAGTGACTGTGTGCAGCTTGGCTGTCACGAACATGGGGGCTACGCCGCTGACGACGAGACGGGCCATATACGTAGTCGTTGTCAAGATCATGGGAGTTACGCCGTCGACGACTGAGCCGACCCCATCCGTAATTGTCATCACGATCGTGGGAACGATGACGACGCGGACTGTGGTTCGAATAGCCTCTCCGAGACCCTGAGGATTTCGCATGTGTGTTATAAATAATATCCTGGCTGGCGATGAAGCGCGTCCTGTCGCCTACATCCTCCATGAATCTCACATTGGGATCTTGTCTGCTTCTGTGCGAGGGCCTTTCTCTGTTCAGTTTTATGGGGACAGGCTCAGGCTCAGGCCTGAAGTTGGGCCATTCCATGGTGGCCTGAAAAAGGGGATCAGTTGACAGTCTTAGAAGCACTGTTCTAGAGGGACGTTCGTACACTTTTCAACACCATTTAAATCTGTCTAGTGGACAGTCAAGACATATATTGATGATGCTTAAATAATTCTACTAACTCCTGCACGGAGAAGCAAAGCGCCAAGGCATTGATTATCTAATCGTGCCGAGGGCGCGAAGTCATTTGTCCTCACTATCGAGCGAAGGAGGACTTTTTGCCCCGCTATGCGAAATACGCTGAAAGCTGCAGATATCAAGCTGCTACAGTATCTAGCACATTAAATGTCCCGCCTTAGTAGACGCTAGTAAAAATATAATCGTTAGTACTAGAAGTTATAATACTTAACTCTACAATTTTAGCTAGTAGTAATATATCCTACTCTTTAATTTAGATTTATATAAAGTAGTAGATTAAAGATTTATAAGTATTATAATTACCTACCTAAATATATAGTATTTTAGCTAGAAGTTAATATAAGAGAAGGTTATTAATTAGAATAATTTAAGTAGTATTATTAATACTACTAGTATTCTAAAGTTTACTACTATCCTCTTATTCTTTTAAATTCTAAATATTATATATTTAGTTATATATATTATTCTTTTATAAACTATTTTTATATTTATAACTACGCTTTTAAGCTAGTATTAAGTTATATACTTAGAAGCTAGATTATCTAAGATTTAATAGCTAGGTAGACTAGCCTTTATAAGCTTAATAATATAAGCGTTAGACCTTATAAAACTAGCTCCTTAGAGTATGACTCTTCACTAGCTTAGGGGATATAGTCCTTCATTCTAGATGTTACTACACCCCTCGTGGGCAAAACAAAGAGCCCTTTCTTGGCAAATGCGGGGTCCCCACCACCGCGGGGGAAGCTATGGCCTCGCGTGCTTCGGCTGATCTCTTTCAACAGCAACACCACGCTACAGCACCAAGAACCCTACAGATACCTCAATTAGGACAATATGAGTGCAATTTCAGAGAGCGGAGAGGGCCCGATCGAGGTGATCCAGGTCCTCTTCGCTTTGCATCCTTCCTTCGGAGCCCAAGAGCTCTGTGGTCCGCTCGAGGTCCTCAGCAATGCTCGCCACAAGATCAAAGATCCTGGTACTGTACCCTTCCTCCTCTCATCCCACCGCGACAACATAAGCTAACACGCAAGGACTCCAGCATCCAAAGCATTCGAAACCACCATCGCCGCCCCCTCCCAAGGCGTAACCTCCTCCTCCGGCCTCACCATCAAAGCCGACATCGACTTCAAAACCGCCCACGACGACCTCCAATACTACGACGTCCTCATCATCCCTGGCGGTGCCGCCGGCATCTCCGCCGTCCTCGAATCCTCCTCCGAACCCATCCAGCTCATCCAAGCCTTTGCGAAACTGCAGGTCTCTGACCCCACCAAAGAGCGCACTTTGATGTCCGTCGGCACAGGCTCCATGATCCTCGCCCACGCGGGTATCTTGCAGGGGCTGGCAGCGACCACGCATCCGGATTTCTATACCAAGCTGGAGATTTTGTGCCAGGAGGCGGCGAGGAAGGGGGATCTGGAACAGACGGATGTTATGGAGGAGAATTATGTGGTTAATAACGCGAGGTTTGATTTGGGCGAGAATGAGGAGGAGAATCCGTTTATCTTGAGTAAGAGGCCGGATGGGAGGAGGAAGTCGATTGCGAGGAAGGGGAGTAATGCGTGGAAGGAGAGTGTGAAGAGGCGCGAGAGTAATGCTAGAAGGGCGAGTTTGAGGTTAGGGGGGTTGAGGGTCATTACGAGTGGAGGGGTTACGAGTGGGTTGGATGCTAGCTTGTATCTTGTGGCGGCTATGGTCTCTCATGAGTCGGCGCAGGAGGTGGCGAGGGTGCTGCAGTATAGTTGGAACCGCGGGGTTACGGTTGATGGCATTGACGTCTGAGGTTTGGGTAGTCGACACGAATCGTGGAGTTGCAGACTGGATAGCCACAGCTTAAGGAAATCAAAGCAAGCATTCGTGCTATTCCGAGCTTCTGCATGACGTTCAACATCACGAGTCTTGGTACCATGTCTTCACTAGCCATCAGCCTATAGAAAATCTACTACTAGTACCTACTAATAACGCTTTCCTCAGCTCAGTCCACAATCCCCGCACCACCCAACCCAAGCCTCCCATTACCCCTCACCAAAAAGTCCACTCAACACTCCCAGGAGCATGATTCGGACTCCCATCTAGCGCCAAGTCAGTCAGCCATCCATCACAACCTCAGGACCCCATGCTATCATACCAGGAGACAAAGCAGCAAGACCATCCGTCGTCAACAGGATACCGTCGCCAGAACAACTAGTGCATTTACCAACCACAACCGCCTTGATGACTTTTTTCGTATCTACCGTCGTGTGAGCGAGTCGCTCTTCTGAGTATGTGTGTGCATGTGGGGATTATACATGGATTCGTTACGTTGATAAGCCCGTCGCATGGGCTTTCACTAACGCGGGCATGTATGTCAGTATTTTCCCTTCACTCGTCGACTCCTTAGCGGTTCGGTTGGAGAACCGTACTCAGCAGGATCAAAGAATGCAGCTGGGATACTGGCGTAGATGGAGTCGGAAGGGGGGGATGGTAGATCGCAGTAAGCGGTGGTGGGGTTCGTGTATAAGCCTACTTTTGGGGGCGTTAGTGACTGTGGGTGGCCTGAGAGGGGGTGGGCGTACGGGTGCCTGTGAAGAGGCCTGGGTGGGGGCAGTGCGTGCATGCGCGGGCGGCTGCGAAGAGTGTGAGGGGGATTAGGGTGGGGATGTGCATGGCGGGAGGGGGGTTGGGTTTGATGGGGTGCTGATGGGAGAGAGTTGAGAGGGAGGGCTGGGAGGGT
>JAABUK010006608.1_pt1 | contig 17210 bp, 20 predicted proteins | sample 5559141 | NCBI WGS metagenome assembly JAABUK01 (sample SAMN10711869, study PRJNA513367) | rock metagenome | isolation source: Antarctica rocks | place: Antarctica: Victoria Land, Pudding Butte nord | collected 2016-01-03 | reverse complement strand
ACCCCAGCCCTAGGGCTAGACACCAGCAGTGAATCTGAACAAGACCCAGAACCCCCTTCTCCAGACATCAAAGCCTTTCATGGGGAATCTCAACCACACCAGGCTCCCAAGCCAGATTCCCCATCAGCAGATGATGACGCCCCTCTTGAAGATGACTATGCGGCATCTGCCTCGGCAAGAAGAAGCACAGATTCAGCGCGGCTCAGCACAGACAGTGCAAGTGCAATGCCCATTGTGGGATCTGTGGCTCGCCACAGAAGTAGGAGACCTCCACTTAGAGCCAACAGCACTTTTGCAAGCAGATCTGGCATGCAGCGGCGAGCCTCCGTCAAGATGGTATGTATGCACAGTATCATCTGTCTATGCTTACCTGTCAACCCAACATGCTATGTCTTAATACATGGTGTTTCAACCCTCGCCAATGCCAGCAGATGCACAGAGCAGCATATGTGAAGGCCTGGTGTCTCCAGCTTGTGACTATCACCAAGCCTTCACATATGCTGCTCTGTGCATCTGCTGGCACTGGTGAGGGTTGAAACACCATGTAAGTGTGCACACTTTGCATCTGACTGTCTGTTCAGACTACAATCAGGTCTTGACCTGCCATGACCGTATGCAGCATCAATGATCTTCATCGGTTGCCTTGATGCTGCTTAGTCAGAGCCTATTCTCATGGCAGCAGTGGTAGCATTGCTGAGTTGGCTTGATGAAACCTGTCTGCGTGCATGTACTCCCTGTTGACAGAACAAAGAGACCCAGCAACATCTGTCAATACTGTCTGTGAAGAGGACCACTGTCGTAACATCATGAGTGTCCGCACACTAGCAGCCCTTCTCACAGGAACACACAGCCAGAACCTCGGGCAGTGTCATGTTCAAGGCATTAACGTTCAATGCTGCTTGTGTGTAAATTGCTGTAACTATGTGACTGAATGCAGGGATCATCTGCACCAATCAACATACCCATCATGTCTCGGCTGCCTTCGCTCAAAGATGATGAAGCTGAAGATGCCAAGAAGCCTTTTGTGCCGCCCCACCTTGTGGACGAAAACGTAAGTTGCGCTGTTTGCAACTACTGCAATTGCTGCATTGTCACACCTATTGCATGCTGTGCAGCTTTACATACTTACAGGCCTTGCTTCACAGCATGCAACTTGTGTGTGATTAGAAATTTCTTTGTCTCTGTTCTGTTTGGATGTGCTGAGACACCATGTCATGGTGTAGCTTTTGGATGTGTCATGCTGACCTCTATTGCTTGCCACACTGATTGCCTCAATTGCAAATGCATTCAGACAGGCACAGCCGTTTCTCAATTCACTTGCTGCTGCTGCAGTGTTAGAGCACTTGATTGCCAGTGCTGCATATGGGTGACATATGCGCTGCTGCAAGCTGACCTGCATGTGTGCTGTGCAGAGACACAATGAATCTCTGCAGCAACAATTCTCAATTATGACTGGTGTATCACCTGGAGCTTCTGTCAAGAGAGAGAAGCTGCAGCAACGCAACGCCATCTTGCGGCGCACAGGCTTCATTGAAGGGCCAGCATGTCTGAGGGGTGTTGGAGGTAATGCCTTTCATTTTTCAGTCCTGCTTTATCACCTGGGTGCGCTCGTAGTTGCCTCAATTTTCTTGGAGTTATGCAGAGCTTGTTTTTTTGCTTTGCCCTGTTTCAAAATCACATATGCTCAGAGACGTTGCTGCATGCAGAAGTAATGGATCCAATCAAAGAGAGCTATCTTGAAAAGGAGGGCTTGCACTCCAACCCCAGTGCACTGACAGCCGCCCTTGGCAGTAGTCCAGTTGTTGGAAGCACTTCTTAGCAGGGTACTGGCTGGTGTCAAGCATTGTTTCCCAGGCTGTCAACCAGAAGGGCAGACAGACAAATGTCTGCACGTCTGTACAATAGCATTGATTTTGCCACCTGACGGTTACATGTATGTCGTTGCATGCCTGCAAGACATACCTGTATCTGATGCTTGTTATGGCCTCTTTCATAGTAGCTAGGCTTGGTTGCAGTTTTAAGCTTTTACAGCTTATGCCCTCGTCACTTTCCAAGAAGGCGACTCCCTGTGTAATGCTTTTCTTTTGTCAGCATTGAATGCACAACAGACATGTTGGCGACCCTACATGAAATTTGTCAATAGCATTTATGCACAGCGCAGCCAGCATTGCAAGGTAAAGCATGCACGACCATGCTGAACATGCAATCACATATGCTGAGTGTTCATGACTGCATCCTGCAAAATTTGAGGAGGCAACCACAGGAACTTGTGTGTGTGGTTGCAAACTTTAAGCATGGCCGGTACTGGCGTGAGTGCGTAAGTGTGACCACACGCAGTCTGCTTTGAGCACACAAAACCCAAGAACACTTTCACAATTTGCCTTTCTCAGTGGGTCTGCATGAGGATAGATTCAGTCTACCAAGACCAGATGCTGCGAGGTAAACACAACATGATGCTTGGGCAGCGATAATGCCTTGATATAACATACCCAGCATCATCCAATTGGTACTGTGTTGATATGCTTTATCATTACACAGCAGATCTGTTGCATGGTAGGGCATAACAAGGCCAAAATGTTGCAAAAGAAGGCTAGAAGAGCACAAAGGTGGGCACATACAAGCTAACAGGACTTCGGCTGATGCTAGATTACCACCAGCCACAGCTTTCCTGGTGCAGCTGGTGTAAGTGGCTGTTTATCAGAGCTGTATGCAATCAGAAACCATGAATCTTGACTTGATCCTTCTTGCAAATCTTGTTGCCCACCAAAAAGGTGGACACGTTTTTGCGCTGGTCTCCTTGCAGCTGGATGACCTGCAGAAATTACGGGGTTCAGGAACATAAGGTGCTTGGCATAGATGGTGTACAAAGCCTTTGATGCAAGCTTGCACACACGCACCTGTCCCAGCTCAGTGTCCTCAACTACTGTGCCGTTGCAACAGAAATCCTTCTTGAAAGCCTTCAAGACCTTCTTGTAGTCAATACCTTTCTCCAAACCCTGCACAGCCAGAAATGAAGTGAAATTCTAAGAAGCAACCTAAGAAGATAAGAAAGGGGCTATTAACAAAAGAAGCACCAGCATCAGGTAGGCACAAAAAATAGATCACCTGCACGGTTGTCAAGCTCTTTTTTCCGTTGCGCTGCTGGATGCGGATATGCACATAATCTTTACTGTTGTTGTCGTCTGTCTCAGCGTCTGCAAAAGCATCTGCAAAACCACAGGGTGCATAAGCGAAGGGCAACTTCTCGGATGGCCTCGACCTTGACGCAACACAGACTCAGAGCACAGCATTAGGCTATGCGGATTAGAGGTTCACTCAAGGCTAGCGCAGATCAACGAGGGCAGTGTCAACACAAAAGAGGTGACTTACCAAACCCGCCAAAACTGGGGACACTTGCTGGTTCGACGTCAGTCATAAGCTGGAGGAACTTGCTTGTTGTCACAAGAGCTTATAGGCGCAAGGAAACGGACGAAGACGATAGTGTTGAACGCTGTGTAGACGGTTGCAGAAAGAATCACTGAGCTGGAAGGTGCTGTAGGGATTTTGTACTGACGGCCTTCGCTTGTTCTTCTTTGTTCCAGCGAATTCTGCTGCAATTACGATTTAGCATGTACAGCATTAAGTACTATAAGCCAATTGGCTATTGCCGAATTAGCCAGGTGTCTTAAAACACGTTGCAGACTCGCAGACAAAACACTTCTCTGTCTCTCTCTCTCTCTCTCGCATGAAGTTGCTGAAACAGAAGGCTTTGCAAGAAGGCTTAGCACACAGCACAGATTTTGCGTGCTGTGCTTCGAGGCAGACTTCGAATCGTGACATGGTCACAAGTTGTATAGCTGACAGCAGCAGTTGTTGTCTTGTCAACACAGGCAGAACAAAACTTGTATACACGTTCAGCGCATTGTCTAGTATTCAGCTCACATCATGCTGGACTGCATTGCAGCCTTTGTTCGTGCTGCTCTTGCCCTGTGACAGGTGATCTGCTGAACATTTCTGAAGTTTTGGCTTGTATTGTTGCTGCAAAAAGCTAGCTATGACAGGAACTTGTCATTAGCATACAGCCACATCAAGGTCTGCCTGCAAGTATCACTAGCCTCCCGTCAAATGTGTGTGCAAGTCTTGCTGTAGCAGCAGCCTTGCACAGCAATTTTATATGGTGAGATATAGTTCAAGGACTAAGCATATATGATGTGCTGGCTCAACCGCAGTCTTCAAACTTTGAAGAGCCACACCATATTTCACATAACGTTTCAATGCACTGTGCCTTGCTTCGTCAAGGCAAACAGTGGCCAGCCATACTTGTATATGTGGAAGAGGCAGTCCTCACGCATCCACAGGACTGACCATAATTGGGCTTCCTTGCAACACTCAGCTGCATATGCTTTTTCTTGTCCAGCTGTCTACTCAGCTGCCAACTTCATGCGCCTTATGGATTGGGCGCACACAGGAGGTATTCACAGCCAAAGACACATAGAGCATGCTCAAAACAATCATTAGTAGATTTTGCCCAATGCTTCAGCCACATTTACACGCTACATACCAGATGAATGTAGATTTGTCAAGGCCTTGGCAATCTCAAAACCTAATAGAATACACAAAATGACGGTGTCGCTTTCAAGGGTTCAGAAAAAAAACCACAGATAGCTGACCAGTCTGTACCACAGTTCATTCAAGGACCTCAGACAAACATGGTCCAGAGATGCATGCCCCACTTGTCAAAAGGACAGGCAGTAAACAAGCATATTTCAAAAACAAGATCACCAAGCGTGTTCCAAGTTCAGAAGCGTTTTAAGTAAGCGCTGAATACCAAACAGATGGGACACCTCAACTTCCTAAACTGGTATACTGCAATGAGCCCTGCCTTACAGGCATCTGATCAACATACGCAAACCCATTGCCATCCTTATAACCTACATATGTTTTGGCTGGCATGCCTGAGTTCGCCACTACTTGCTGTTGCAGTTGGTCAATCTCATTGCCCTTGCCATTGCTACCTATGTAGCCTTTGTACACCCCAGCTGCTGTACCTGCATTCAGACCCGCCTGCTGCTGCACTGGGTTGCCCAAGCTCCTAGTATTCACGCCATTGCTATCCTGATAACCCTGATGTCTGTCTGTGCTCACCGCAGTGCTAGACTTGCTTGCTCGGTGCTCCGGCTCCGCAACATGACGTGTGTCAGACATATCTTGGTTGCCGGCATTCGGATGAGCAGCTTCCGGATCAGCTGCTGCCTGCTGCTGCAGTACTTCGTCTTGGGGATGCATGCCAGCACCAGATTGGTAACCTGTGTTTGGCCAAGCAGCTGCCTGAGAAGCTGCCGCCAGCTGCTGCATGTGCTCCACATAGTCTGGATGTGCATGCGCGCCTGACAGCCACTGGGCAAAATCCTGTTTGGCTTGGTTCAGAGCAACCTCTGGGTGTTTTTCGTCGCCCTTCCTCCAAGACAGAGGCTTGGGAAGCATGCTCTCATCCCAAGCCTGCCGGTGCAACAGGACTGAGCTCTGATCAGGACCGGCCTGATGTGTCTGCTGTGCCTGCACACCAGCTTCGTTGTGCTGATGCTGACTGGATGTGCTGGTCTGTGCTGTCAAGGTATCGTCATCTGCATTGCAAGTCACACCAACCTTCGCAACCCATGAGGATGTAAGAAGTTTGCTGGTGGTACAGATTGGTTGCTGGCCGTCAAGCAGCAGTGTAAAGTACTTATAAGAACACAATTGAGACAGTAGATACTTAAAAAGTAACAGCCGTCTGAAGCATTCTTTGTGTTCTATTTGAGCAGAGCAATGCACATCCATTGACGACAAAGACAAGTCAGCAAAAAACCCAATGGTTGCACTGATATGAGGCCTTGACTTGATATTTACAAGCATAACAAATGGGTTGCGACAAAAGTCTGTGCATCCAGCAGTGTGTCCATGCTTCTTTGTGACATGAGGTGAAAATGTGCATGTGTGCGCACAAGACATGCCCAGCTTACCCATTGGCATGTGTTGCTCAGCAAGCCACTGTGTGCCACCACCAGCATTTGGTTGCACCTTGTCTGCAGCACACTTACGAAGTTCAGCACTATGTTGCGCGCAGAGCCTGATTGTTCAAATACAGCATGCATTTGATACAATGCCCTAGCATGCAATTTGATGTGCCAGCACACAAAATGCACACTGAATCAGACCAAGCTGTATGTGACTGCAAGCAGAAGGATGTCACACATCGAACAGCTTGACTCCTCAACAGCGTCAGGAGGTGACAAGAAATGCAGGCAGATGCCCTTGCCTGGTGGGCCCCCGAGGGGCTTGGGGTCACCCCTGCTGCCAATGTCACCCTGAACATCATTAGCCGGCTTGGCAGAACCCTTCTTGTTGACGACCACAACAGTCTCAGGCTGAAATTGGTAGCCTGTTGCACAACACAAGGTTCATGGTGCTGAGCCTAGCTGAGCGTAACACAGAAACACAAGGAGAGTCAAGCTGATTTGGGCAGACTCGTTGGGCAGTAGGGCAGAAGCTGGCACAAGTACTTTTGATGCACCACAGGGCAGGATGACCACAAGACAGTAAAGACAGCACTGCAAGCAAACTAATTCTTGCAGTGCTGGTCAGACATGCAAAGGCGGGTCATCTGCCATCAAGTAATGCCATCGTAACAACATTCATTACACCAGTTGACAAGTCAAAATTGTGAAGATCATGCTGCAAGACACAGCTGTGTTGACCCTGTTGCTGTGCTAGGTGGCATGAAGACAAGCTGACGTGTCACCTTGTGTGTGCTGGTGAGCTCCATATGTGATTGTGGGAGCATCTGTCAAACCACTTTGACCAGTCTGCTTGACCAGATCATAGTGCACAGTATCCCCAGAGCCAGCTGCCTTGACAATCAGGTGAGCTGCTGCCACTTCTTCCTGTCTGGCAAGAGGCATTGGACTGGACGAAACGACATCATCGTACGGCAGCTGAGCTGCAGCTGCTGCTTCATGCTGTGCCGGCTGTGCTGTGCTGTGCTGTGCCTGCTGCGCTGTGCTATGCTGGGCATGCAGAGGTTGATTTTGGTGGCCAAGCAGCCAAGACAAGGAGAAGAAATGCTGCCAGAAGTCTTTGAGGGCTTTACGAGATGGAGATGGTGGAAGGGAGGGGACTTGTTGCTGATGTGTGATATCAAGACTGCGTCGGCCCGAAGCCCATCCTAAGTGCTGCAGCAGGTTTGCTTCAGTTGTTGACATTGCCTTGGCATCCGGCACTGGCTTTGCACCTGTTGTGGTGTCAGCAATGACTGCAGACGATGGTTGTACCATAGCATGAGCGGGCATTTGGGAAGTGGTGGTGGACTGTTGCGAGGGAGGTGTTTTTGAAATTTGACTCGGTGATGTTGGCAATTTGCTTTGTATCTCAGTGTTGGTCAGCTGCCTGCTGAGTCCACATACAACATGTCAAACATTGGTTGGTCGAATGAGCTGCCAGAGAACACAGAAAGCACTTCTGAAGGCCTGGATGCAGGCACATATTTCTACCACCCTACCGTGGAATAGACTGCTGCATCTGCTGATTTGCGGTCGCAATTGGGCCCATGGCAGACGAAGTCACTGTAGCATGCATGACCATAACAGCGAACAGCCACAACGATGGCTGTAAGAGTACCATCCAGATCAGTAAGCGGCCTCAGGCTACCCGTTGTGCTGACAACTGCTACGCGACAGGTTGCGTCACACACAATGTCGCCGTAGGTTTGACGACACTCACAGGACAACCGGATGGGCGAGGCGTAGGATACTTCAAGCTAACAAAGTTTGACCTACGAGACGTTGTACTTGCAAGCAGGACTGTTAGCAACAACTTCGGCAGCGGAGACGATTTTGACTTGAATTCCCAAAGGCTTGAGTAGCAGCGTCGGTCAAAGCGAACAAAGCTTGGTGCACGGATTCCTTTGCAAGGATTGCAGCAAGCTGGTGCTGGCTTTTGAATTCACCGCGACGTTTGATCTCCTGATGGACCGAGGCCTGTCAAGCTTACACAAATTGATTTCGTTCACTTGCTGTAAATACGGCTTGGTGATCGGTCACAACCCTCGTCAGATGTCCCATTCTTCTGAGTTCTCCGTGCAATGCTATTTTGGTGCGTACAAAATATGTGGTCGTAGTTGATACGTTACTTAGAAACTTTCTATAAGTTCTCAGGGACACAGGAGGCAATGCACTCAAAACGTGAGCATGCTTAGGATATATTGACTGCAGCTGCTTTAGCACTGAATGAGCACGATTTCTTTACGAATAAGCAGCATGATAAAATGTTACAGAAATTACACTACTGCACATTTTGATGTTATAGGAACACAATTGGCAAGGAGAACTGCAAGCTTACGCAGTGCTGCTTCGTGCCACTCTCAGATCTATGCTTTCATAACACACGCTATTTTTGACGTTCAGCTCTGGTGGATGAGGACACGTCACTATCGCAGAACCGTCTGTTTCACAGTGGAAATGTTGACCTTGAAAACGCCTGAGAGCCGCAGACATGCACACAATGACGGTATTGGGATACATCATCACAAATCTGAGCAATCCCACAACCTAATAAATGCTGTAAAACACCTGAGCATGACACCAGAAGACTACAGGATCACACTAAAACCGGTTCAGACAGCGCAATGTTGCAATGTTTTCTTTACACGTTTGCTGATGGCTGCTGTGCAGGACCTTGTACACTTGCAGGTGGCTGCCGCTGCTGCTGCTGCGGTGGCAAATTTTGAACACTAGCAGCACTAGGCCGGTGCTGCTGTTGCGCCAACTGCTGCTGCAGCAGGCTCTGGGCACTGGGACCATTGCTCTGACTAAGTGGACCACTCGAATGCTGCTGCAGCAAAGAGGACTGTGGCTGCTGTCCCAGCTGCTGCTGTGGCTTCTGCTGCTGCTGCCGTTGCTGCTGTGCTTGCAGCTGAGCAGACAACTGCTGATGAAGGCTGGCAGTTGGCCCAGGGGCAATGCCCTGACTGTGCTGAACAGGCCCTGGAGCATATGCTCCTGACCACTGCCTAGCACCACCATACAAGGAACTGGCACCCTGTGCTTGCGCTTGCTGCTGCAGCTGTGTCTGTGGGTGCGTCTGATGCTGCAGCTGACTCTGCGACTGTGCTTGCGCCTGCTGATGGAGTTGTGTCTGGGAGCTGACAGGCATCTGTTGAGCTTGGGCCTGTCTCTGCACCTGCAGAGCCAGCTGGGCCTGCTGCTGCTGCCGCAGCTGCTGTAGCTGCTGCAACTGAAGCTGCTGCTGCTGTTGTTGCAGCAGGCGGTGATGCTGCGCTTGCTGCAGCTGCTGCCGCTGCTGCTGAGGGTTGAGGACGGTTACATTAGCAGTCTTGTCAGGGTTACGCTGGATCTTCTCCAGGAGGTGACTGAAGCTCTGGACGGTGGCTGGGGTTAGGTCTTCAGGTTGTGCCGCACCCTGGCACAACGCGTACACCTCCCAGGACCTAACTAGGGCTGCCTCTGCCATGACTTGACTAGCTTGGGCAGGGTTGCTCTGATAGATCTTGCTCAGCAGCAGCCACGCCTTTCCAACCTGTGCATGCAGCCGTATAGGTTAGGCCAGACGTCAAAAATGTGATTGGCAGCACCTCTTCTGAGTACTTGACTGCCTTTTGCATGAGGTTTGCATTTTCAATTTCAATAAAACACTGCAAGTTGCAAGCTGCTATGCGCAGCCAGTGGGGCATCAACTCAACATTTCTTCCTGAAAAGTCCCTGAGGGAGTAGCAGCTGTGATGACGCAGCAGAGGTTGTTGTGCAGCATGTCATATGGTGAAGACATGATGGACAGCATTACCTGACAGACAGTTTGGAGAGACAAGACTTGTCCCACATGTACCTAGCTCATCATGGAGCTGAAAAGCCTTATTATTACTATTGTTATTGTTATTATTACCTGGGGATGTGTAGCGCCGTAGTTACGCTCCAGCACCAAAAGATTCTGCTCCAAGCTTTGCAGCCTCCCCTTGGTGACAGCTCCTGGGGGAGCTGAGCTGGGGTGGGGGTTGGGGTGCAGGGTGGGGGCGGAGGTTATGCCATCAAGTTCTGCCGGGTCCATGTCATCAGGGCGCTCCTCAGGGTAGTTGGCACTGGTACCTGCTCACAAACACTGTTGTTCAGTCTAGTTGAATCATCAGGAGGAACAGTAACATCTGCTATGAATTTTAAATCTTGACCTTGTACTGTTGCCAGTTTTGACAGATCACCAGCAATGCATGGTCACATGCATTCATCATTCAATGCAGACCTCTGACAAATGCAAGCAATGCAACAGTGCAAGACTCCACCATGGGTTGCCATTCCTTAAAACAGAAGAAAGCACCCCAAGAGGAACCCATAAGTGAGCAAACATCACAAGCGGGAAAAACCATATGTGGTGAAGCAAGGAAGAAGGAGAGCAGAAAGCTGACCTGACATGGAGTCAAAGTCTGGCAGGGGCAGGTTGAGGATGTTGACCTGGTCCGGCCCTGCCATGCCTGGTCTGTCCCCAAAACCAGTATAGGCTGTAGAGGAGCTGCCTGCAGTCATATCACACCAGTCAGTCAACCATTCTTGCCATCATGCATGCACACATTGTTACCATTCTTGCCATCATGCATGCACACATTGTTGCAGCTCTGAGCAACAGGTTGATTATTTTGAGAGTGCCAAAGCATGACTATATACAGGGAAGTGCTCAGGACTGCAGAGACTCGGCCTGTGTGATAGATAGTCATTCACTGGGAAAGCAACAGAGGAAGTGGCAGCCTCAGCAGCAACTGAAACAGACTTGCATGTCACTGTACTTGGTTGCAAACACTGCTGGGTGCAAGAGCCGTGCTCTGGTGTGATGATGTCAATCAATTTGCATTTCTTGTCGTTGGGACTCATCAGGGGAGTCAAACAGACAATATTTGGAATGACGGGGATAGATAGGATGTATGTGACAGGAAGATACACAGCATATGAACAGGAGGCATACCTGCATTGCGACCCTCAACTGTCAAGTCCAGTACCAGCTCAGCAGCAGTCTCTGGGAAGGAGGCGTGGTGTGGGAGCACAGGCGCGTCCTCGCCTGCTGTGCCTCTGGCTGCTGCCTCTGTACCTGCCCGGAACTGGTCCCGTTTGGATGCATCTGGGGCCTGCAGAAAGCAGCAGCATGTGGCATTCTTTTTGGTTCAGATGAAGGACAACACCGAAGTGACACTCGAACGCAATCCGAAGACAGACAGACCACAAAGAGCTACGCAAAGGACACACATGAGATGCAGAGAGCAATAGAGAATTGCAGATCTGCAAGTGCACAGGAAACTGTGAGCTGGGCCTGTCAGATGCAAAGCAATCTGAAGGGAGAGAGACCGCGGCAGCACAGGCAGCTTTTTTTAGCAAGTACCCTGTAGCTGCATGAATGATGGCAAGAAGTGCTGGTGATACTTGGACACATGTGATGCTGCAAGCCTACTCAGCACACAACGCATGGGATAGTCGTACAGCAGCCATTGCCCCTCAGGGAAACGCTGATCTCAAAGGGCAGCCCCTCGGAGGCTGCCTTTCAAGATGAAGGTCTGCCTTCAGCCACCTCCTTGCCAAACAGCACACTCCAGCAGCAGACACAACTCGTGAATAGTGACAGTTACAAGATGTTGAGGGGAGCCAACTACCTGCAAGGGGTGGGGTCTGGAGAACCTGCTCTCATCAGCAAGCATCTTGGCCTTGCCTCTTCCAGTGGCACGGGTACCCCCCCTGCCTGCTGGGCCTCCCCTGGCAGCTACCCTAGCAGACTTGGGAGTGGTGTGGTCCTTATGCAGGCGAGCATGCTTTGATGGAGGATATGCTGCGTCATCCTTCTGTGCACCTGTGATGACACATCTCTATTACATAAGCTGGACCCAGATTCCAGGTTTACTAAATAGAGCTGCCGTTTCAAAGCGTGGCCAGGTCTCCTTGAAATTGTGCCGTGTCACTCAATTGGGCTGCTGGACAGATTTGGCTGCTGTACCTTATTTGTAAGCAATCAAATATCTGACTACTGCAGCATCAGCGGAAATAGCATCAAACAGCGTGTGTAGCAACACATGCATGCTGCATGTGCAGGCAGGCTCAATTGAATAAATGGTGATCAGTCACCATTGTCAGGCGATGCTTGCCTTGCACAACGCCTCAACAGCGCCCAGCGTGTTCAAGAGGCTGCACTCAAGCTGCCACATGCATGCAGAGCCGAACACATCATATATATATATATATACAGCAGACTGACAGAGTGTGTGGCTGTGTGACAATTGCACCCATTGTCACACGGGTCCTATACAAATGTACAATGGAAGCCACTGAAACTGCTACGCGTCGCGAAAAATCAGCGTTTGTCACATGGGTCCTCTGCAGATGTACAACGGAAGTAACTGAAACTGACACATGTCATGACAGTGCATACCATTGGTAGCAGCAGTTGAGGGCTCAGCGCCGTCATGAGAGGCAGTCTTGTGCAGCTCCTCAGCAGCATCCAGCAGCAGCATGATATTGCTGTTCTCCTCATCAGTGGCAGGTGACATGCGGCTGTCTGCCTGGTGGTTGCCTGCTGAGCGGGCAGCTGCTGAGCGGGTGCGCCCGCCTGACCTGGCACCTGACCTGGCAGCAGACCCTGGGCGGCCGCCGCTGATGGCATCTTGAGGCGTGTCCTGCAAGAGGCACATTCACATGTAGAAGAAAAGTAAACAATAACAATAATAATGATAATAATGATACTAATGATAATGACGATGATGATGATAATGATAACAACAAGGCTTTCCAGCTCATGATGAGCTAGGTACATGCAGGACGTAGAATGCAATGTTGGCATTCACAGTTGCAATGGACCTCTTTTGTGATATTGTTGATTTGCAAGCAGAAGGGCACACGCATATGTAGATTACAAGGTTGGCATTCTACATATGCATGTACTCTTATGCTTGCATATCAACCATATCACAAGAGGGGTTCACTGTCCCTGTGAATGCAGGATTGGCGGGAACAATGGACCCCTTGTGTGATTGTAACAATATGCAAGCATGCGAGCTGGGAATCAGCTGCTGATGGTGAAGATGTTGTCATTGTGAAGAGTGCTCAACTCCATGCAAAGTGGTGGTGATGCTTGCATCCTGATGGTGATGTTGAATGTGACTGGTTCACAACATGTAGGTTTCTGGAACAATGCTGCCAGCGGCGACTTGTGCATCCACGCCAGGACAGTTGCACTGCCTTGTGTTTGTAGTCTGGATGCTGCACTTGGTATGCTCATTTATGCTTGTAAAACATCTGACCATACAATGCTGAGCAGTTTAGCATGCAGTCTGCTATGGCGTGCAAGGCTGTATGTATCTGCTGGCTGGGTACACCAAGTGGAGATCTTGCAGGATGGTGTGAAGCTAGCATGGGACTATCATAGCGCTATAATAGAGCTAAAAGAGTCCCATGGTATCTGCACACGATCACGCAATTTCTCCATTTGGTGTACCCAGCCAGCGGGGACATACAACCATTCAGCGGCTGCCAGGTCTGTGGAAAGCCCAGCCACAGTGTACAAGTAGATGGGTGCATGCATGTCTGCTGTCTTTGCATGTACGTGCTGCCGCTGTGCCTGGCAGCATGGCAGTACGCACATGCTAAGCCAGCAGCCATCAATGCACCCCGCTACTCGTACACAGTAGCTGTGCTTTTCCCTGCTACTGCAGAGGATTTAAGCAGCAAACAGTACAGTCCCACATTGCCTGACCGGAGCAAGCTGACAAGGTGTAATGCAGAGAACACTGTCTCACACTGAGCAAAGACACACACAATGGCAGTTTACATGCAACTCAGTGCAGTTCCACCGCCTACTCACACCTGCCCAGCTGCTTGTAAGGATGCAGTGGTTCTGTAAATGATGTAGGCAGCATCAAATCAGCTAGGTGAAGCAGCACAGCAAGCATGTGATTGGCACCATTGTTGATGACAATTTGTGTTGCTGTGAGGGCATGTGTAAACATACCTGGCCTGTTGCTTGCAAAGGTGCAGTGGTCTCAGGCGTAACGTATGCAGCATCAGGATCAGCCATGTTGTCGCCACTATATCTATCCGCGCCATAGCTTTGTGCAGGCCTGGCAGAACCAGATCTGCCCCTAGGGTTTGCAAAGGGCTGGCCTGATGACACATCCTGGTACTGCTCATCATAGGCTTCATCCCAGTTGCCCTCCTCGTATCGGATGTACTGCCCTTCTGAGCCATAGATATCTCCATCTGTAGGGGGCAAAAGGCTTTCGATGTGCATTTGTCTTGTCTCCTTGTACTATGAGCTTCAAGGCTGTGTTGCTTAACTTCTTGGTGCCGATGCATGCATTTGCAGAACAGGCAGGTGGTATAATGCATGCATGAGCTTAAGGTTCATGCATGCATTTGCAGAACAGGCAGGTGGTTTGATGCAAGCGTGAGCCTAGGGTTCATGCATGCATTTGCAGAACAGGCAGGTGGTTTGATGCAAGCATGGGTTCAGGCTTCATGCATGCAGTTGCAGAACAGGCAGGTGGTTTGATGCAGGCATGGGTTTAGGGTTGATGCATGCATTTGCAGACCAGGCAGCTGCTGCATGCAATGCCTGCATTCAGGATGATGCCACATGCAGCTCAATTTGCAACTGTATTGTGGTCTGGTAAGATCAGACCAGTTGTCACAGCTCTCATCGTAGACCAAAGCACTGCTCTGACAGACAGTCTCACAACGCAGAAAATGCTCAGCAGGCATGATGGAAGAAATGTACAACGGGGATTTGCATGCAGGGTTGCATGTAGGCTTGCATGGATATAGCATACTGTGACATATGTACGTGGCTGGTGTACAGTACCTGAAGCTTCAAAGCCCTCATGTTCCCCTTGGAAGCCCTCGCCCTCAAAGTCCCCACCACTGTTACCGCCCTGGTAAGCATACTCACCCCCATGGTGCTGGAATTGGGGGTTCTTGGGGTCGTCCACATAGTGCTCATCATCCTCCATCACCTGCAAAGAACATGTGTGCCATGCTGAAAATACAAATCCAGCTGAGGCTCTTGTGGTGTGTATAAGGGCTAGTGGTTCGACATTTCATATGACTGTTTGAAAGAACAGTGTGCTGCTAGTTGTGAGGTACGAACAAGGAGTATTGAAGATGGCCAATGAGCTTGCCTGGTCATGAGAAACCACCATGTTTATGGAAGACGACCCTGCTGGACATTGCAAGGTGAGTCTACAATCTGACCTCCAAACAGTATGTGTACAGGACTCATGCTGGGTTCCTGTTATGAAATTGCCCTCACAAGCAATGCAGGGCTCACCTTGAACACAAGGCCCTTGTCAGCCCATTCCCTGAGGCCAAACAGCCCCTCATGAGGCCGAATGAAAATACTGTGCCCCTCCTTACGCTTCACATCCGTGTACAGGGCTGAAGCCATAGTGGCCTCAGGGGTTTTGCCCTGGCATTTGATCAGCCCCCGCTGCAGTGCCACCTTCGCAATGTCTCCAGTCGACATGAGACGCCGCTCTAGTCTGAGTACGTCGACAGCGGCGCTCTTGAAGATGCCGCCGCTGCCTAAGGTCTGCCGCTGCAGGCGCTCTGCCGCGGTCTTGGGGCGCACGCCGATGAAGCGGCCGGTCTCATCGCGGATGGGGACGCTACCCCTCTTAGCTAGGCTGTTGGCATAGTTGGGCCGCCTGCAGAAGGAGCACTTTTAGCACGAGAGGTTTTTGCACAGATCATGCTGTTGAACAAGCAGGTATCACAGGGGACAGATTGTAGCAGCATGCATTGACTTTGCATTGTGGAACACACACTTTACACACCCAGGTTCCAATGATACCAAGCAATAGCATGTTCCAAATTGCAAAGTCAAAAGAGTGTTATCAACTGGTCATGGCAAAGTGGCATGAGGGCAATCATGACAGCACAGAGTGATGAAGAACAATGCAGCATGTGATGTGCCTTGTATGGACATGCTGCTGTTGAGTCTGTAAGCACGGCTGGTGATGGAACATTGACAGCAGCCATTTGAGACAACCTTTGCAACGCAATGTGCAACATTTTGTTTTTTGCTTATTTACCCTGAAGTTACAACCAAAATGCCAAAAATTTGCTTACCATTTGGCCCGTTCTGTGCGTGCTTGAGGGGCCATTTCATGGCTTGACTCGCTCTTGACTGGCTCCTTCTCTTTCTCCTTTTCTTTCTCCTTCTCCTTTGCAACAGGCTTGGGTGGCCCTCTAAACCCTGCACAGCATGCAGACTGGTGCTTGCCAAGGTTGCATCAGATTTTATGCCATTCAAAATGTCTAATCTACCCATATACCACTTGGGGCCAAACTGTCACGCTCTTTGGGAAACCTCTGCATGATTTGTGCTGCTGACCATGCCTGCTGATTCTGAGACCAGTCCTGCTGATCATGAGCGGTTGCTGCCAAGCAAAGAGGCAAGTCTGGTGCTGACATGCTGCTGTGCTGCGTGACACTCTCTTTGTGGCCAGAGTCAGACTGAAGCTTCCAAGACTGCGCTGCGTCTTGAATTTTATACTGTGCCAGTCTGCCCTCGCAGCTGTATTGCATGCTGCATGCATTCACTGCTGTTGAGCTGACTACCATGTTATGCTGATCATGAAAGAAGACAACTCTGCCAGTGGCTTGATTTTGACAGGTGTATGACCAATTGGCCTTACGTTCACCTTCTTCGGCTGTTGTAGCTGGGTTGAGTGCTGCCTGTACATGTGAGTATGAGCACCTGTAGCTTTTGTCCTTGCCTGTGCTGACAGTTGCTGACAGCTGTCAGCAATTGAATGCCTCTGAATATGATAGCCTGAAGCTGAGGGGCTGAACATATGTAGCTGTCTGGCTTTGCACCGCTCAGGAAGTAGTGCAATCTGTGTTCTGTGTCGGTCACAAAACTGCCTGGGGGCTGAGCAGCTGTCTCTGCTTAGGTCTGTCATGAGCACAAGACAGACTGCAATACAATGCCAAAATTGTGGAATGTCGAAGTCCAAAAGGCTGCTGGATGCTTACCTACAGCAGGCACAGCTTCTGTTCCATCATCCCAAACCTTTGGCTTGACCACTCTGCCACGGCTGCTAGTGAGACCTGGTGTGTCTGGACTGGCAGGGTTGAGCTGAGCTGCTCCTGCAGTCATTGCCCCTGTTGCAGGGTTTCTGGACATCACACCTGCAGCAGTGACTCAGCTTAAAAGCG
>JAABUK010006607.1_pt1 | contig 17210 bp, 18 predicted proteins | sample 5559141 | NCBI WGS metagenome assembly JAABUK01 (sample SAMN10711869, study PRJNA513367) | rock metagenome | isolation source: Antarctica rocks | place: Antarctica: Victoria Land, Pudding Butte nord | collected 2016-01-03 | reverse complement strand
TTGCCGACGTCATCGTGCTCAACAAGACCGACCTCGTCAGCCCCGCCGAGCTGCAGGCCGTCGAGGACCAGATCCGCAAGATCAACCGCTTCGCCCGCATCCACCGCACCACCCGCGCCGCCCTGCCGATCGCCGACGTGCTCGACCAGGGCGCCTTCGACCTCGCCCGCGTGCTCGAGCGCGAGCCCGAATTCCTCGAGGACCACGAGCACAGCCACAACGACGACATTGCCAGCATGAGCTTCGAGCTGACCCGGCCGGTCGATCCCGAGAAGTTCAACGCCTGGATCGGCGCCCTGCTCGCCGAACAAGGCCAGAACCTGCTCCGCACCAAGGGCATCCTCTCCTACCCCGGCGAAGACCGCCGCTTCGCCTTCCAGGCCGTCCACATGATCGCCGACGGCGACTACATCGGCCCCTGGCCCGAAGGTCCCCGCAAGAGCAAGCTCGTCTTCATCGGCCGCAACCTAAACCGCCCCCAACTCCGCCGCGGCTTCGAATCCTGCCAAATCCCCGCCTAGCTCAAAGAAGAACCCTCTCCCGCTGGCGGGAGAGGGCAGGGTGAGGGTGGGTCCCCCAGCCCAAAGCCAAAACAAACGAAGCGCCAGGAACCGCCCCAAGAATGCCCTCCGACACCCTCCACCAGGACCGAGCCACGACAAACGAGCTCGAAGCCTACGTCGTCAGCGTTGCTTTTGCCGGGTCCACGACTGCCTTTGCGCTCGGCGACGGCACCCTCCATCTCGCCCCGCCCAAAGGCGACTGGACCCGCATGGAGACCCATGACGGCGCCATCCTCGCCATGGCCCCCACCACCGACTCCTGGATCACCGCCGGCGACGACGGCCACCTCCGCAAAACCACGCAAGACGCCACCACCACCGACATCGCCACATTCGGCAGCAAATGGGTCGAGCAGGTCGCCACCCACACCGACACAAAAACAAAACTCGTCGCCTGCGCCGTCGGCAAGACCATCCACCTCTTCAACGGCGACGAGAAGCTAAAGACCCTCGACCACCCCTCGACCGTCACCGGCCTGGCCTTCGACGCCAAGGGCAAGCGCATCGCCGCCTCGCACTACAACGGCTGCTCGCTCTGGTTCGTCGGCGCCAAGACCGACACCCCCCGCCGCCTCGAATGGAAGGGCAGCCACACCGGCGTCGCGCTCCACCCCGCCGGCGACGCTGTCGTCACCTGCATGCAGGAGAATTCCCTGCACGGATGGCGCCTGCAGGACGGCCAGCACATGCGCATGAGCGGCTACCCGTCCAAGACCGAGAGCCTCTCCTTCAGCCGCAACGGCCGCTGGCTCGCCTCGTCGGGCGCCGACAGCGTCGTGCTCTGGCCGTTCTTCGGCGGCGGCCCGATGGGCAAGGCGCCCACCGAACTGGCCGGCGGCGACGGCGTGCTCTGCACCAGGGTCGCCTTCCAGGGCCAGCAGGACCTCGTCGCCGCCGGCTTCTCCGACGGCCTCGTCGTCATCGCCGACCTCGCCAGCGAACGCATCCTCCCCGTCGCCCGGCCCGGCCACGGCCCGGTCACCGCTCTGGCCTGGTCCCCCGACGGCGCCCGTCTCGCCTTCGGAACCGAAACCGGCTTCGCCGCGCTGTTCGATCTCTCCCAACGCTAGAGGAACCAATCATGGAGCGCATCACCGCCCACGGCATGAGCATGCCCAAACTCGGCCTCGGCACCTTCCGCCTCAAGGGGGACGAATGCACCCAGGCCGTGCAGACCGCACTCGGCCTCGGCTACCGCCACATCGACACCGCCGAGATGTACGACAACGAAGCCGCCATCGGTGAAGCCATCGCCCATGCCGGCCTGCCCCGCGCCGACCTGCACGTCACCACCAAGGTCTGGTGGGACCACCTCGCCGGCGACGGCATCGCGCGCGCCATCGACGCCAGCCTCGAGCGCCTGCGCCTCGATCACGTCGACCTGTACCTTATACACTGGCCAGCCAAGGACATGGACCTGCCCGACGCGATCGAGAAGCTGGTCGCCGTCAAGGAGCGCGGCCAGGCACGCGCCATCGGCGTCGCCAACTTCCCCGCCGCGCTGTTCAGCCGGGCTGTGAACGAGATCGGCGCCCCGATTGCCTGCAACCAGTTCGAATACCACGTCCTGCTCGGCCAAGGCCCGGTGGTCGACGCTACCCGCGCCGCCGGCGCCGCCGTCACCGCCTACTGCCCGCTCGCTCAGGGCCGCCTGGCCGACCACAAGGCGCTGCACGCCCTGGCCGAGAAGCACAACGCCAGCCCGGCGCAGATCGCGCTCGCCTGGCTGCTCGAGCAGGACGGCGTCTCCGCCATCCCCAAGGCCGGCCGCCGCGAATCCCAGCAGGCCAATTTAGGCGCCCTCGACATCAAGCTCGACGAGGCCGACCGCGCCGCCATCGCCAAGCTCCCCAAGACCGAGCGCTGCGTAAACCCCGGCTTCGCCCCCGTCTGGGACGCCAACACGCTGGACAAGGCCGCCTGATTACAACCCTCGCGCGTGGCGACCACCGCGCGCGCCTCGGCACCACCCTCGTCTTCCTCGGCAGCGGCGCGGGTTTCGGCGCCTGGGCGGCCAGCGTCGCCGAAATCAAGCACACCCTACAGGCCTCGGACGGCGCCCTCGGCGCAACGCTTCTCTGCGTCGCCCTCGGCGCCGTCCTCGCCATGCCGGTCGCCGGCTGGCTCGGCGCCCGTCACACCCCCCGGCTGCTGACGCTCACCAGCCTCGCCTTCATGGTGACCCTGCCGCTCCCCGGTTTCGTCACTAGCCTGCCCGCGCTCGCCGCAGCGCTGTTGTTGATGGGCGCCTGCGCCGGCTCGATGGACGTCTGCATGAACGCCCGCGCCAGCCGCATCGAGCAGGGCTGGGGCCGCGCCATCATGTCGTCGTTCCACGCCGCCTTTTCCCTCGGCGGCCTGCTCGGCACCCTCATCGTTGCGACCGCCGTTGGCCTCGGCCTCGGCGTCCTTGCCGGCCTGCGGCTCACCTCCGGCCTCCTGGCCGCGGTCACCGCCGCGCATTTCCTGCTCGACCCCAAGCCCGACCTCGCCGCCGCCGGCGACAGCCCGGCGATCGCCTGGCCCAGCCGCGCCGTCGCCGGCATCGGCCTGCTCTGCCTGCTCGCCTTCCTCTGCGAGGGCGCCGTCGCCGACTGGTCCGGCGTGTTCCTTCGCCAGGTCGCCGCATACTCGGCCCCGGCCAGCGCCGCCGGATACGCCGCCTTCTCCGCCGCCATGGTCGCCGCCCGCCTCGCCGGCGACGCCGTCGTCCGCCGCTTCGGCCCGGTCCGCACCCTACAGGCTGGTGGCCTCCTCGCCGCGTCGGGCATGGCCTTGGGCGTCGCCGTCCCCGCCATCGCCCCGGTCGGCTTCGCCCTCGTCGGCCTCGGCGGCGCCAACATGGCCCCCATCCTGTTCTCCGCCGCCGGCCGCGCCGGATCGGCCGCCAGCGCCGGCGTCGCCGCCGTCGCCACCTTAGGCTACGGCGGCATGCTGCTCGGCCCCGCCTTGGTCGGCGCCCTGGCCGAAGCCACCAGCCTGCGCATCGCCCTGCTTCTGCTGGTCGCCGCCATGGCCACCATCGCCCTCGCCGCCGGCCGCGCCATCGGCCTAAGCTCGCCCCCATAAGGAAAATCCCGGGGGAAACCATGTTCCGCACCGTCGCCGCCATGCTGATCGCCGCCGCCGGCTTCTCTGCCCAAGCCGCCGACGCTCCAGCGCCCGTCCAGGCCAACTACATCGCCCACGACTTCCACTTCCACGACGGCCAGGTGACACCGTCCGCAACGACCCCGCATACCAAGGCGGCAACTACACCACCCAACCCCCCAGCCTGAAGGCCGCCAATCTCTGGTTCGGCGTCGCCACCAGCGGCGGCAGCATGGCGCTCGCCCACGAAGGCCCCACCCGCGAAGCCGCCGACGCCAACGACTTCATCTGGCAATGGGACGCGTCCCGAACCTTCGACGCCGCCTCCGGCCTCGGCCAGATCACCGCGAAGGTTCTCGTCATCAACTCCGCCGACGACGAGCGCAACCCGCCAGAGACAGGCCTCCTCCTCGACGCCCTCAAGCAGGTCAGGAGCGCCAGCTACTACCAGATCCCCGCCAGCACCGAGACCCGCGGCCACGGCACCACCTCGGCCGCCAAGTTCTACCAGCAGCCCCTGCGCGACTTCCTCGCCACCCTCCCCAAGAACGGCAGCTGACCCACCCCGACGCCATCCGTCATGGCCCGGCTTGTCCGGGCCATCCACGCCTTCAAGCAGCGTCAGGCCGACGGCACCGAAACCCCGATCATGTCGCCCTCGCGCACCAGCCCGGCCAGCCGCGCCTCGTCCCACCCCTCGGTCGCCGCCGGCCGCATCGGCAGCACCATCCAGCGGTAATCCGCCGTGCTGTCCACCACCCGGATGCGCACCTCGGGCGGCAACACCGTGCCCCACTCCGCCAGCACGCCGGCCGGGTCGCGCACCGCCCGCGCGCGGAACCCATACGATTTGAACCAGAACGGTGGATACCCCAGCACGGCCCGCGGATAGCAACTGCACAGCGTGCAGACTACCAGGTTGTGCACCGTCTCGGTGTTCTCCAGCACCCCCAGCGGCGGCAACCCCCGCATCGCGATGCCCAGGCTCTCGGCCGCCCGCGCCCCATCCTCGAGCATCAGCGCCCGGAACGACGGATCGACCCAGGCGCGTGCCACCATCCCAGCGCCCTGCGCCGGGCTCGCCCGGTCGGTCCGCTCGATCGCCGCCGCGATCTCCGCCTCGCTCGCGATCGCTTTCTCCGCCAGCAGCAGCCGCACCGCCGCCAGCAACTGGTCGCTTTTCGTTTCGAGAAGTTCCATTACACCGCCTCCAGCCACGGCTCGAAGATTTCGACCACGATCTCGCTCCCGCCCGCATCCGCCCAGATCGCCCGCGGATCGAACGCCACATGATACAGCGCCAACTCCGCCGCCGGCCGCGCGAACGCCAGATCCTCCGGATTGCGGAACGCCCCCAGCCGCCGCACCACCGTCCCGACCCGGCCGCGCACATAATGCGGCGTCCGGATATGACAGGGCCCCCGCGCCTCCGGCCAATCGTCCCGCACCCGCACCACCACTCCAGGGCTCAGCATCGCGCCAAAGCCTCGCGCAATTCCGCCTCGGTGATCACCCCGCGCGCCAGCAGATTGTCGGCGATCGAGCGGATCCACTTCTCATAATAAGAAAGCCGCAAATACTCCGCCTCCGGGATCGCCTCGATCCCCCGCCGCAGCTCGTCGACGCTCATCACCTTCTTGGCACCCAGGATCTGCCGTACCGCATCCACCGTGCGGTCGAACTCGGTCAGCGCATGCGGCTCCGTGTCGATCCCCTCGCACAGGAACCGCGACACCCCGCCCATGTCATGATGCGCCCGCTTCGCCTCGTCGCTCACTTGATCACCTCGTCCGGCTGCACGCCCCAGATCTCGCTGCGCTTGATCCAGCCACGATAGTCCCCGGTCTGGGCCGAACACCACTCCGAACCCGCCTCGCACGCCAGCAGCCGCAGGATCACCCCCGCCTTCAGCCGCGCCGCCGGCGGAGCCGCCGGATCCGCCGCCTGCCGTAGCACATGCTCGCCGCCCACCACGATCGCCGTCCGCCGCCCCGTCAGCGTCGCCTGGTGCACCCACCCCTTGTTGCCCTCCGGGTCGCGCACCAGCCGCCAGATCTCGAACTCCCGCTCGATCTGCACCGGCAGGTCCCGCCGCTTGTAGACCCACTCGATCGGATACCTCGTCCCCGGCCCGCTGCGAAAATTGACGTCGTCGGATCGCAGCGCCGCGAACCGCGGCAACGGCAACCCCGAACTCCCCTTCGGCGGCTCCACCGGCGCCGTCGCCACCGGCGGCGTCACCGGGACGGGCGCCGGATGCGGCGGCGGCGGCTTCGGATGCGCCGCCGGCCCATGCCCCGGCTTGCCCGTCGGCTTCGGCGCCTGCCCGGGTTTGCCCGGAGGTTTTGCTGCCTGCCCGGGCTGACCCGGCGGCTTGGGACCGGACGCCGGCTTCGCGCCCTGCACCGGCTTCCCGGGCGGCTGCGGCCGCGGCCCCGGCGTCGGAACAGCAAGGTCCGCGCCATAAGCCGGCAGGGCCAGAAGCAAGATGACGGCGGCAAGACGCATACCCCACCCTTGCCAACGACCATCGCGACCGGTCAAGCGCCGATCAATCCTCATGCAGCCGCACCAGCCGCGTCAGCATCCGCATCATCTCGCTCCGCTCGCCCGGTTCCAGCGGCGCCAGCAGCCGTTGCTGCACGCGCTGCACCTCCGGCTCGACGCCCGCCAGCACCGCCGACCCCGCCGGCGACAGGTGCAGCAGCTTGATCCGCTGGTCGCCAGGGCTGGCGCTGCGAACGATCCAGCCCTTCCTCTCCAAGCGCTCCAGCACATCGCCCAGCGTCGACCGGTCGAACGCGATCACCGACGCCAAGCGCGTCGCGTCCAGCCCAGGACTCTCGCGGATCGCCATCAGCGCCGCGAACTGCACCGAGGTCAGCCCGGACGCCACGCACTCCTCGGCAAAGATCGCCACAACCGCCTGGCTGCTTCCTCGGGTTCCCATGAGCGAAATCCCTATCCGCTGCCGATCGCATCAGCCACATCGCTCAAAGTGATTGACCGCCTACTGAATGACAGTAGGAGGTATACAAAGGCGGAGCTGAGCGCCGCGACAACACCGGCCCGGCCGGACTGCTGCTCGCCGCCCAGCTCGCGGCCTTCCCCGGCATCGCCACCCGCATCGTCGATCAGCGCGACGGCCCGCTGCAGGTCGGCCAGGCCGATGGCGTCGCCTGCCGCACCGTCGAGATGTTCGACGCCTTCGGCCTCAGCGCCACCCTCATGCGCGAAGCCTACTGGGTCAACGAGACCGTCTTCTGGCGCCCGTCGCCCGACCGCTCGCGCATCGTCCGCACCGGACGCGTGCGACTTCGACCGCGAATGGTCGAAAATCATGTCCTCCCCGCCCAAGAACCCGGACCACCCGGACCAGGGCGGCGTCGACCCGGCCGAACTCCAGGCCTACTTCGTCCGCTCCGGCCGCTACAAATCGGCCTCGGCCATTACGAATGGTCGAGGCTGGCGCGGCTTTCATCACCACGCCACATTGTGCATCGCCGCCTACGGCTTCCTCGTTGCCGAGAGAAGCGCTTTTCCCCCCTCAGCAGCACACAACCCAACACCCCTCAAAAGCTCTAAAATACCCGCAAGCTTCCGCCCACGAGGATCTGCCAATCCGGCCTGAGCGCCACGTGCAAAACTCTATCGCCACCACCCGAATTATCATTGCCAAGCGTCTCGCACGAAAACTCGACCGGTGCCCCTGCTGCCAAAGACTCAGTCAATATGCCAACTGGTGACACAGTAGGACTAGTACAGAGCTTCCATGGAACGACTCCTATGCGCGGTCCCTTAACCGATTCGGAACGCTCCACTTTTCAGACCAGCGAAACGAGCGGTTTCAAGGAATCGCTGTACTAGGCCCGCGCCGGCCTGCACCTGGCGCGGGATTTCCCTCTCCCGCTGGCGGGAGAGGGTTAGGGTGAGGGTGGGTCCACAAACTCGTGGGTCGGGTCGGCGAGCCACCCTCATCCCAGCCTTCTCCCGCCTGCGGGAGAAGGAGTAAAATGGCACTGGTCAGGCAGCTTCGCCGGCGGCGAAGCCGCTGGCCCAGGCCCACTGGAAGTTGTAGCCGCCGAGCCAGCCGGTCACATCGACCGCCTCGCCGATCACGAACAGGCCGGGGACCGCGTTGGCCTGCATGGTCCGCTGCGAGAGCGCGGTGGTCGCGATGCCGCCCCGCGTGACTTCCGCCTTGGCGTAGCCTTCCGTGCCGGAGGGGCGGATCGGCCAGGCGCGCAGGGTCTGTTCGAGGCTGGCGAGATCGCGGTCCGGCAGGTCGCCCATCGGGCGGGCGGCGGCGTGGGCGGGGAGGAATGCGTCGGCCAGGCGTTGCGGCAGCAGGTCGCCGAGCACGCTGCGCAGCCCGGCTTTCGGCCGCGCCCGCTTGCGCTCCGGCAGGATCCCGGCTGCGGCGTCGGGCAGGAGGTCGATGGCGACGGTCTGGCCTTCGCGCCAGATCGAGGAGATCTGCAGCATCGCCGGGCCGGAGAGGCCGCGATGGGTGATGACCATGCCTTCCTCGAACCGCATCTTGCCGCAGCTTGCGCCGATTCGGGCCGAGACGCCGGCCAGCCCATCCATGCGCGCGTGCTCGGCCGGGTCGAGCAGCAGCGGGACCAGGCCGGGGCGGATCTCGGTCAGGCCGAGGCCGAAGCGGCGGGCCAGGTCGTAGGCCAGCCCGGTGGCGCCGATCTTGGGGATCGAGAGGCCGCCGGTCGCCAGCACCAGGGCGTTTGCCTCGATCGGGCCGGAATCGGTCTCGACCCGGAAGCGGTCGGTGCGCGACACCTCGCCGATCCGTTGCTGCAGCCGGATCTCGACGCCGGCCGCCGCGCATTCGGCCAGCAGCATGTCGACGATCTGGCGCGCCGAGCCGTCGCAGAACAACTGCCCGAGCGTCTTTTCGTGCCAGGCGATGCGGTGGCGCTCGACCAACTCAAGGAAATCCTGCGGCGTGTAGCGGGCGAGCGCCGAGCGGCAGAATTTCGGGTTGTCGGAGAGGAAGCGCTCGGGCGTGCAGTGCCGGTTGGTGAAGTTGCAGCGTCCGCCGCCGGAGATGAGAATCTTCTCGCCGGCCTGGCGGGCATGATCGAGCACCAGGACCCTGCGCCCACGCTGCCCGGCGGTGAGCGCGCAAAACAGCCCGGCCGCGCCGGCGCCGAGGATGATCACATCGGGCATGAGGGGCGTTGTCAGCGGCTGAGCGAGCCCAGCACGCCGCGCAGGATGGAGCGGCCGATGCCGTTGCCGACGCTGTGGGCGACCGATTTGGCCAGCGCTTCGGCGACGCCCTGGCGGCGGCCGTCGCCGAGCAGGATGTGCGAAACGACCTGGCCGAACGAACCCTCGCCGTTCGGAGCCGGCGCCGGCTGGGCGGGAGCGGGCTGAGAGCGCGCGGGCTGGACGGTATAGCTGCCCTGGTTCCAGACGCTGCCGCCGACGGGGGCGGCCGCCCCCGTCGGGGCGCGGACCAGGCCGCCCCAGGGATCGTTGCTGTCGGTCGCGGCCGCGGCGGCGGACGCGGGAGGCGTGGCGGCGGCGGCGCGGCCGTTCAGCCGTTCGTAGGCGGATTCACGGTCGATGACGGCGTCGTATTTGCCGGCCACCGGACTTGCGGCCAGGGTCGCGCGGCGCTCCTCGTCGGTGATGGTGCCGATGCGGCTGGCGGGCGGGCAGATCATGGTGCGGTCGACGATGCCGGGGACACCGCCGGGTCCGAGCAGGGAGACGAGCGCCTCGCCGACCGCGAGTTCGGTGATCACCGTCTCGGTGGCAAAGGCGGGGTTGGCGCGGAAGGTCTCGGCGGCGGCGCGGACCGCTTTCTGGTCGGCCGGGGTGAAGGCGCGCAGCGCGTGCTGGACGCGGTTGCCGAGTTGGCCGAGCACGGTCGGCGGCACGTCGAGCGGGTTCTGGGTGACGAAGTAGACGCCGACGCCCTTGGAGCGGATCAGCCGCACCACCTGCTGCACCTTCTCGATCAGCGGCCTTGGCGCGCCGTCGAACAGGAGGTGGGCCTCGTCGAAGAAGAAGACGAGCTTGGGCCGGTCGAGGTCGCCGACCTCGGGCAGCTTCTCGTAGAGCGCGGAGAGCAGCCAGAGCAGGAAGGTGGCGTAGAGCCGGGGCGAGCGGATCAGCTTGTCGGCGGCCAGGATGCTGATGGCGCCGCGTGCGTCAGGGGTGGTGATCATCAGGTCGGCCAGGTCGAGCGCGGGCTCGCCGAAGAACTTCTCGGCGCCGGCCTGCTCGAGCACCAGCAGGCGGCGCTGGATGGTGCCGACGGTGGCCTTGGTGACGTTGCCGTAGGTGGTGGCCAGCTCGCCGGCGCGCTGGCTGACATAGGTCAGGATGGCGCGCAGGTCCTTGAAGTCGAGCAGCAGCAGGCCGTCGTCGTCGGCCAGGCGGAAGGCGATGGAGAGCACGCCTTCCTGGGTGTCGTTCAGCTCGAGCATGCGGGCGATCAGCACCGGGCCCATCTCGCTGACGGTGGCGCGGACGGGGTGGCCGTCGACCCCGAACACGTCCCAGAACAGCACCGGCGCGCCGCGATAAGTGTAGTCGGCCAGGCCGATGGTGGCGGCGCGCTGCTCGAGCTTGGGGTTGGGGCGGCCGGGCTGGCTGAGGCCGGCGAGGTCGCCCTTCACGTCGGCGCAGAACACCGGGACGCTGGCCTGCGAGAAGCCTTCGGCCAGCACCTGCAGCGTCACGGTCTTGCCGGTGCCGGTGGCGCCGGCGATGAGGCCGTGCCGGTTGGCGAAGGCGAGGTCGAGACGCTGCGGCGCAGCACCTTGGCCGACCAGTAGGAACGACGCTGCCGTCATGAGGCTCTCCTGCGGAGCGGCGATTGTAGAGCAGGCGGCGGCAAAGGCGAGAACGGGCTGCGGCAGTTATGTTGCAGGTTGGGACACGCTCAACGTGCTCGTTCGTCCCGCCTCGGGGCTGGCCATCGTAAGGCGGCCAAGCTGTGAATGGAGTTGGGGTGTCCAGGCGCCCGCCGGAGCGGTACTATCGGCGCCAATGGACAGCGTGCTTCCTTCGCCACGTGGCCGCGGCCGCGTGCCGGATCCGCAGCGGACCGCTCAGACCCGGGACCTGATCCTGCGCTCGGCGCTGGCCACCTTCCTCGCCCGCGGCTTCGAAGGCACGCGCATGGTCGACGTCGCGGCCGGCGCCGGGCTGGCCAAGGGCACGCTGTATCTGCACTTCAAGGACAAGGACGCGCTGTTCGAGTTCGTGCTGCAGCAACTCATCTCGGAGCCGCTGGCCCGCATTCGCGCCGACCCGGCGCCCGCGGGCGAGACCATCCGGGCCAAGCTCGAAAGGCTGTTCCTGCCGCTGCTGCGCGATTTCGAGCAGTCCGGGCGGGCGACGGTGATGCGGCTGATCATCGCCGAGGGGGCGCGCTTCCCGACGCTGGCGGCGATCCACCGCCGGCTGGTGATCGAGCCGATGATGCAGCTGATCGAGGAAGTGGTGCAGAGCGACGCCGCGACCGGCGACGGCCGGCTCGCGCCGATGGCCCGCTTCCCGCAGTTGATCGGCGCGCCGGTGGTGATGGCGGCGGTGTGGAACGGGTTATGGAGCGGCGGCGCGCCGGTCGACCCCGCGGCCATGTTCCTCGCCTTCCTCGACGCCGTGCTCGGACCGTCTCGGACCTAAAACCTATGCAGGCGCAGCCAGGCGCTGCGCGTAGTCGATCGCCTCGACCAGGCTCTGCTCGTTGGCGATGCCCTGGCCGGCGATGTCGAAGGCCGTGCCATGGTCTACCGAGGTGCGGATGATCGGCAGGCCGAGCGTGATGTTGACGCCGGAGAGGTCGTTCCAGCGGCCGGTGGCGGGGTCGATCTCGAAGCCCAGCAGCTTGACCGGGATGTGCCCCTGGTCGTGGTAGTTGGCGATGACGGCGTCGTATTGCCCGGCGCGCAGCTTGACGAACACCGTGTCGCCCGGGACCGGGCCGACCACGTCGCGGCCGTCGGCCACCGCGGCGGCGATCACCGGCGCGGCGACGTCGATATCGTGCCGGCCGAACAGTCCGCCCTCGCCGGCATGCGGGTTGAGCGCGGCCACCGCGATGCGCGCGCGGCCGAGGCCGAGCCGCATCAGCGCCTCGTGCGTCAGCTCGATGACCCGGCGCAAGCGTTCGGGCGTGGCCCGCTTGGGCACGTCCTCGAGCGCGATATGGGTGGTGACGTGGCTGACCCGCATGTTGCCGTGCGCCAGCATCATGCAGGAGCCGCGCACGCCGGTCAGCTCGGCCAGCATCTCGGTGTGGCCGGGGTAGTGATAGCCGGCCTGGTTGAGCGCTTCCTTGTTCAACGGCGCGGTGACGATGCCGCCGACCCGGCCGGCCTGGGCCAGCCGCACAGCGCGCTCGACCGCCAGGTAGGCGAACCGCCCGGCCTCGGCGGAGAGCTGGCCGGGTCGGATCGGGGTGCCGTCCGGCGCGGCCTGCAGCGCGGCCAGGGCGGGCCAGTGCGGCTCGGCCTCGCTGGCCGGGGGGATCGCCAAATCGGGGGTGAACGCGGCCCGGGCGGACTCGAGCGCGGCGCCGTGGCCGATCACCAGCAGGCGGAGCGAGCCGTCGTCGATCCGATCCTGCAGCCTCGCTGCGGCCTTGACGATGATCTCGGGACCGATGCCGGCCGGGTCGCCCATGGTGATCGCGAGGTGGAGCGGGGTCATGCGGAAATCCCTTCGAGGTCGGGCGGGCGCAGCAGGTCGCGGAGCAGGGCCGGGTGGCCGAAGGCGCCGGATTTCGAGACGATCGTGACCCCATGCCACGGGCCGCCACGCAGAATTGAGACCGGGACGCCCGGCATCAGCCGGCCCTGCACCTCGAGCCGCTCGGCGCCGAGGCCGAGGCACAGGCCGCGCAGGGTCTCGCCTCCGGCCACGACGAGCGTGCCGGGGGCCGGCAGGTGGCGCAGCAGCGCGCGGAACGCGCGGTCGATCCGCTCCGCCGCCTCGCCCCGGCCGAGGCCGGGGGGCAGCGCATTGGTGGCCAGGACCAGGCCATGGCGCTCGAGCGCGGCGCGCAGCTTGGCCGCACTTGCGCCGCTGCCGTCCGGCAACGCGACCCAATGCTTACCGCAGGCTGCGAGCTGCTCAGCGGTCGCCGCGTGATCGCTGCCGAATAGGCCCAGGATCGGCGGCGGCAGATCAGGCGGCTGGTCGAAGCCGCCACCGGCCAGGGCGCGCGCCAGCCCGCCGGTGCCGCACCAGAGCACCGGGGCGCCGATGCCGCCGAGCTGTGCCACCAGCGCCGCCAGATCGGCATCGCTCTCGGCATCGCAGACGCAGACCCCTGTCTCACCCAGCCCGGCTTGTGCGGACACCCCCAAAGCGTGCAGGGCGGCGACCAAGTCCGGCCCGACCGGGCGCCAGGCGCCATCGATCAGGGCGAATTGCTGCCCCTGCCGCGTGATCCGGCCCTGGAACGGGAAGGCGGGCGCCAGCACGCAGCGCGCCCAGCCGCCGCTGTCGGCGCAGGCGGCCAACTCGGCCAAGGTCTGGCCGCGCATCAGGCTGTCGATCTTCTTGAAGGCGATGTCGGCCCCGGCCAGGGTCGGCAGTGCGGCAAGCGTGATCGCGCGCGCGATGTCGCGATCGGCCTCCCGGGTGCCCAGGTCGAGCGCCGCACTGGCAGGAAGCGCGCGGGCTTGGGTGTGCTGCCAGAACACCGGCACCGGACCGGTCAGCTTCACGAACTCGGCTGCGGTGTCGAGCGCGCCGGTGAGATCGTCGGCGAGCAGCCGCAGCGTGGGCATGCGGGTTCAGTCGCCGAGGAATGCGAGCAAAGCGTCCGGCTGCTCCGGCTGCCGCCAGTGGCCGGCGCCGTCGCCCTTGAGCGTGTAGGGGCTGAACAGGTCAGGCATGAAGCAGGCTTTCCCAGCCGATCGCGCGGCGCAGGAAGGTGAAGCCGAGGGCGACGAAGCCGGCGATCTCGGCATTGTCCTTGCCGTAGCCGTGGCCGCCGGCGGCGGGCTCGTAGAGCAGCGCGTCGTAGCCCAGCGCCTGCAGCTTGGCGGCCATCTTGCGCGCGTGCCCGGGATGCACCCGGTCGTCGCGGCGCGTGGTCGCGAGCAGGATCGGCGGATAGGCGCGGCCGGGCTCGGCGGCGTGGTAGGCCGACATCGGGCCGATGAAGGACCAATCCTCGCTGTCGGGGTCGCCGTATTCCGCGATCCAGCTCGCCCCGGCCAGCAGCTTGCTGTAGCGGCGCATGTCGATCAGCGGGATGGTGCAGAACAGCGCGCCGAACCGCTCGGGATAGCGCGTCAGCATGTTGGCGATCAGCAGTCCGCCGTTGGAGCCGCCCTCGGCCGCGATCCGGCCCGGCCGGGTCACGCCCCGGCGGACCAGGTCGGCGGCGACGGCGGCGAAATCGTCATGGCTCAGCCGCTTGCGCTCGCGCCGTCCGGCCTCGTGCCAGCGCGTGCCGAACTCGCCGCCGCCGCGGATGTTGGCGACCACGCTGGTGCCGCCGCGTTCGAGCCAGAGCTTGCCGATGCCCAGCGAATAGGTCGGCAGGCGCGAGATGGCGAACCCGCCGTAACCGCCGAGATGCACCGGCGCCTGGCCGGTCTCGCCGGAGGGACCGGTCTGCACGTAAGGAATGCGCTCGCCGTCGGACGAGATCGCCTCGTGCCGGCTCACCACCAGCCCGGCGGCGTCGAAGCCCGGCGGCAACTGCTTGAGGATCTCCGGGGCGGCCAGGCCGGGCCGGGTCAGCATCAGGGCCGGCGGCGTCACCGGGTCCTGCGCGCTGGCCAGCAGGGTGCCGTCTTCCTCCGCTTCCTCGGTGTCGAGCGACCAGACGTTCACCGTGCCGGCGGGCGGCAGGCCGGCGAGCTGGCTTCGCGTCCAGTCCGGCGCGGCGAACACGGGGAACATTGGACGCAATTCGTCGAGCACGGTCAGGATTAGCCGGCTCTGGTTCCAGAAGAAGCCCTGCAGCGCCCGCCGCTCGCCGGGCTCGAACAGGGTGGCGAACTGGCGGTCGCCGGCGAGGAACGCGTCGAGCGCGATGACCGAGACGGTATCAGGCCCCAGGGTGCGCTCGCCGATGATCCAGGGCGTGCGCAGCCGCACGGCGAGCCAACCGTCTGCATAGGAAAACCAGGCATCGGTCGGCAGATCGACCGTAACGCCGGGACCGGTGCGGTCGCCTAGCTGCACGACGGTGTCGTAGAAGCCGATCTGGTCGGTGAACAGCAGGCGGTCGGTCTGGCGGTCGTAGCTGCCCCAGGCGCCCATGTGATCGGGCGGGACCTCGAACAGCGTGGCAGCGGCGGCCGGGTCGGTGCCGCGACGCCAGAGGCGGATGGTGCGCGGGTAGCCTGAACTGGTCGCGCCGCCGAGCGCGGACGAGAGCAGCACCGTCTCCTCGTCGAGCCAGACGCCGCTGCCCTTGGCCTCCGGCAGGGTGAAGCCGTCGGCGACGAAGGCGCGCGCCTCGAGGTCGTATTCGCGCAGCACGGCGGCGTCGCTGCCGCCGCGCGACAGCCGCAGCAGCGCCCGGCGGTGACAAGGCGGCAGCGTCTGCGCCCCCTGCCACACCCAATCCTCGCCCTCGGCCGCCGCGAGCGCGTCGACGTCGAGCAGGATCTCCCACGCGGGCGAGGCGGTGCGGAACGAGGCTAGCGTGGTCCGCCGCCACAGCCCGCGCGGCTGGGCCGCATCACGCCAGAAATTATAGATCAGCCCGCCGCGCCGGGTCGGCACCGGCAGGTTGTCGGGCCGGTCCAGCAAGGTCCGCAGCGCGTCGCGATCCGCGTCGAGGTCTGGGCCTCCCAGCCGGGCAAGGGTCCGCGCGGTCTGCGCGTCGACCCAGTCCGTCGCGGCCCCGGCGTCGACGTCCTCGAGCCAGAGATACGGATCGTCGTCCGGGGCGGCCAGCGTCGGGCGGAGGTCGGTCATGCCGCATCTTCGGCCTGGCCTGTTTGCGGTCAAGGCTTGCCAGACGCGGCCGGCCGGACTGGAGTGCACATCCGCGAGGGAGTGCCGGGATGCAGTATCGCAATTTGGGACGGAGCGGTCTGCGCGTGTCCCCGCTCTGCCTCGGCACCATGAATTTTGGCGGACCGACCGACGAGGCCACCGCGCTGCGCATCGTCGGCCAGGCGCGCGACGCGGGCGTGAACTTCATCGACACCGCCGACGCCTACACCGGCGGCGAGTCCGAGCGGATCGTCGGCCGCGCCATCGCCGGCGACCGCGACGCCTGGGTGGTCGCCACCAAGCTCGCCAACAAGGGCGCCGCGGACACCAACGGCGCCGGCACGTCCCGGCATTGGATCATGCGCGCCGTCGAGGCCAGCCTGCAGCGGCTCGGCACCGGCCACATCGACATCTACTATCTGCACAAGGAGGACCACGCGACGCCGCTCGAGGAGACGGTCCGCGCCATGGGCGACCTGATCGGCCAGGGCAAGGTGCGCTATTTCGGCGTGTCCAACTACCGCGCCTGGCGTATCGCCGAGATCTGCTCGCTGTGCGACCGGATGGGCATCGGCCGGCCGGTCGCAAGCCAGCCCTACTATCATGCGCTCAACCGCACCCCGGAGACCGAGCACCTGCCGGCCTGCGCCTTCTACGGTCTGGGCGTGTTCAGCTACTCGCCGCTCGCCCGCGGCATCCTGACCGGCAAATACGATCCCGACGCGCCGCCCCCGGCCGACACGCGGGCGGCGCGGCAGGACCGGCGCATGATGCAGACCGAGTGGCATCCGGAATCGCTCCGCCTGGCGCACGAGATCGCCGGGCACGCTGCACAGGCCGGGGTCTCGCCGGCGGCCTTTGCCGTGCAATGGGTGCTCAACAACAAGATGATGACCGGCATCGTCGCCGGTCCGCGCACCGAGGCGCACTGGCAGGCCTATCTCGACGCGCTCGACGCGCCGTTCACGGCGGACGACGAGGCCTTCGTGGCCGCGCGGGTTCCGCCGGGCCACCACGCCGTGCCGGGCTACAACGATCCGGCGTACCCTATCAAAGGTCGGCCGACGCGGATCGGCGCGGCATAGGCTGCCGCCCGGCAGACTCTGCCCAGCGGTCGCGGCCTGTAAACGCCGCCAGACGGGCCTGTCGCTTTGGTCTCGCCCTTGCAATGCGCGTTCCGCACGATCCCGTGCAGGAGACCTCTATGTATGCAAGCTTGATCGGAGCGGGCGTATCCCAGCTCTGGGACCTGTTAAAAAGTCAGACACAGTCATCCAGCACTGCCGCGACCCAGCCGACCGAAACCCAGCCGAACGCGAGCGCGAGCACGACGATTGGCACCGGGACCTCCGGCGGGCTGAGCACGGACGTCAACCACCTGCTGCTCGACCTGCAGTCCAGCAGCAGCACGAGCGCCACCAGCTCGTCCACCGACGCGACGACGAACGTGGCCCACGACCTGCAATCCGTCTTCAAGGACCTCGGCAAGGCGGTCGGCGGCGGACACGGCCACCATCACCAGCGCGATACGGCGACGGCGTCGGCCGGCACCCCAGCCTCGGCCACCACGGCGGCAAACCCGTTCCAGAACCTGGCCGCCTCGCTGCT
>JAABUK010006606.1_pt1 | contig 17211 bp, 20 predicted proteins | sample 5559141 | NCBI WGS metagenome assembly JAABUK01 (sample SAMN10711869, study PRJNA513367) | rock metagenome | isolation source: Antarctica rocks | place: Antarctica: Victoria Land, Pudding Butte nord | collected 2016-01-03 | reverse complement strand
ACTCCGACTGCATGAAGAACAGCGAGAAGGCCGACATCCCGATGTCGGCCATGCCGTAGCGCACGTCGCCGCGCCGCGCGTCAGGGAAGGCCGCGCACGCCGAGCGCACGCCAGCCATAAGGGTGTCTAGAAGCTCCATCCAGGACGTGGACCACACCGCCAGAGACAACGAAACCCACAACCGTCAGCAGCCACTTAGAATCGCTGGATTCCCGCCCCGCTTCTTGACACACCCCCGCCCCGCCGGTAGCAGACGCGCGCCGTCCCGAACGGGTTCCCAATGCGTCAGGGGGTGCGTCGGGGCTGCAAGGGGCGCACATGAGCGACAAGGAAGGCGGCTCGTTCGAGGCGCGGTTGCAGGCAGCCAGGACCAAGCAGGCCCTGGACAACCCGGTGCCCGCACCGGGCACCGGCACCACAAGCCCCATGGGCATCGGCGTCCGGGTCGGGGTCGAGCTGGTGTCGGCGCTGGTGGTTTCGGTGGCCATCGGCTTCGGGCTGGACCGCTGGCTGGGCACGACGCCGATCTTCATCTGCCTGTTCGTCCTGCTGGGCGGCGCGGCGGGTGTGGCGAACGTCTGGCGCCTGATGATGCCGAAGGGTGCGGCCAAGCCGCGGGACTAGGGAGGACACGACGTTGGCGGCCGAACCTAAGATTGACGCGCTCGGCCAGTTCGAGCTGCATACGGCCCTGGGCGGCATCGGCCGTTCGGTGAACTTCACCAACTCCAACCTGATGATGGTGCTGGGCGGCGCGCTGATCCTGGGCACGCTGCTCATCGGGATGCGCCCGCGCGCCGTGGTGCCGGGCCGGCTGCAATCCATGGCGGAAGTCGCCTACAGCGGCATCATGGGCATGGCGGTCGGCAGCATCGGGCCGGAGGGCAAGCGGTTCTTCCCGTTCATCTTCACACTGTTCTTCTTCGTGCTGATGGGCAACCTGCTGGGCCTGCTGCCATACAGCTTCACGTACACCAGCCACATCGCCGTGACCTTCGGCCTGGCGGCGCTGGTCATCGTCATCGTGACCGCGGTGTCGCTGCACATCCACGGGATGCACTTCTTCAGCTACTTCTTCCCGGTCGGCGCCCCGAAGCTGCTGGCCCCGCTCATCATCCCTATCGAGATCATCTCCTACCTGTCCCGCCCCGTATCGCTGTCGATACGACTGTTCGCCAACATGGTCGCCGGGCATGTCATGTTCGAGGTGTTCGCGACCTTCGTGGTGCTGCTGGCCGGCGCCGGCATCCTTGGAACCGCCGCCGGCATCCTGCCGATGGCCATCAACGTCGTGCTGGTCGGCTTCGAGCTGCTGGTCGCCGTCCTGCAGGCTTACGTGTTCGCCATCCTGACCTGCATCTACCTACACGACGCCGTACACCTGCACTGAGGCAGGACCCGGCGCCCGCGTGGACCACCCTTCCCACACATCAACAAAGGACTGATCGAATGGACGTTCTCGCAGCAAAGGCCCTCGGGGCCGGACTGGCCGTGATCGCGCTTGCGGGCGTGGGCATCGGCATCGGCAACATCTTCGCGGCGATGGTGACGTCCGTTGCCCGCAACCCCTCGGCCCGCGACGCCGTGTTCCCGATCGGCATCCTGGGCTTCGCGCTGACGGAAGCCGTGGCGCTGTTCGCGCTGCTGATCGCCTTCCTGATCTTGTTCACCTAAGCAGGGCCTGCCGGGGCCGGCCCGCTTCCCAAGCCCGTTTCCCGACAAGGAAGCACCGGCCCTACCCGCCGCCAGACCTCCCAGGACGCAGGCAGATGCCCCAACTCGACTTCTCCAATCCGCTCACCCTGGCGCAAGTCGTCTGGATGGCGATCATCTTCGGCCTGCTCTACTACCTCCTGGCACGCTACGCGCTGCCGCAGGTGGCCGGCGTGGTCGAGAACCGCGCCAGCCGCATCGCCGCCGACCTGGACAGCGCCCGCGCCGCCAAGGCGCAGTCCGACGCTGCCGTGGCCGAGATCACCGAGGCCGGGCGCCGCGCCGCGGCAGAGGCCCAGGCCGCCATCAATCAGGCCGTCGCCCACGCCAAGGCCGAAGCCGCCGAAGGGTCGCGCGTTGCCGACGAGCGCCTGAACGCGCAGCTTGCGGTGGCCGAGCAGCGCATCGGCGCCGCACGCGCCTCCGCCATGGGCGCCCTGCGCCAGGTGGCGACCGAGACGGCAGGCATGGTCGTGAGCCGCTTGACCGGGCGCGACGCCGACACCGCCGCCGTCGAGGCCGCCGTCGGCAGCGCCATGTCGGCACGCGGCTAGGGATACCAGCACATGCACGAGCACGGCAGCATCTTCGCCGATCCCCGCTTCTGGGTCGGCGCGGCGTTCTTCGTCTTCTTCCTGATCTTCGGCGGCAAGGCGTGGAACGCCATCACCAAGCAGCTCGACGACCGCGCCGCCGGCATACGCGCCGAGCTTGACGAGGCGTCCCGCCTACGCCGTGAGGCCGAGGCGATGCTGGCCGACGCCAGCACCCGGCGCGAGGCCGCGATGCGCGAGGCCGAAGCCATGCTGGCCCAGGCCCGCACCGAGGCGCAGCGCGTCGCTGAGGCCGCGCGCACCGACGCCGCCGCCGCCACGGCCCGGCGCGAGAAGCTGGCCATGGACCGCATCGCCTCCGCCGAGAAGGCCGCCATCACCGACGTGCGCCTGGCCGCAGCCGACATCGCCGCCCGCGCCGCCGAGCAGGTGATACGCACCACCCTGTCCGAGGACGCCGACGCGCACCTGATAGACCGCGCGATCCAGGGCCTGCCCGCCGCGCTGGCCGGCCGCTACGCCGCCTAGATCAACTGCCATCCGCTCTGCCATCCGCCATTGCGGCGATCCAGGGCGCTCGGCACACCCCTCGCCGCCCCTTGGTGGCCGTGCCGCTGCACCCGCCGCAATGACAGGGGTGGTCAAAGCAGGAGGCAGGTGGCGCTGAACTGGCGCAGGAATGATTTTTGAGAAAGGGCGGCCCTCGGGCCGCCCTTTCTGTTTGCGGCACCCGGCCAGCCGTGCGTATCGTCGCGGGTCAATGATCCCCGGGGTTCCGATGCCGCTGAAACACACCTTGCTCGCCGCCCTGCTCGCCGCGGGCCTGCTGTCCCTGCCCCCGCTGTCCCAGCCGTCGCAGGCGGCGACCCTTCGCTGGGCCAACGACGGCGACGCCAACTCGATGGACCCCTACACCCGCAACGAGACCTTCCTGCTGACCTTCACGCAGAACATCTACGACCCGCTGGTGCGCCGCGACCGCAACCTCAAAGTAGAAGCCGCGCTGGCCGAAAGCTGGGAGCAGCCCGATCCCCTCACCTGGCGCCTCCACCTGCGCCACGGGGTCAAGTTCCACGGCGGCGAGCCGTTCACCGCCGACGACGTGATCTTCAGCTACCAGCGCGTCATCGGCCCGGGCAGCCAGCTCAACGCCAACCTGGCCACGGTGAAGGAGGTCAAGAAGCTCGACGACTACACCGTGGACTTCATCACCAAGGTGCCCGACCCGATCTTCCTGGAGACGATCACCACCTGGGTGATGATGTCCAAGGCATGGTGCGAGGCGCACAACGCCGTGCAGCCGACCGACCTCAACAAGACCAAGGAGGAAAACTTCGCCACCCGCAACGCCAACGGCACCGGCCCCTTCATCCTGGACATCCGCGAGCCGGACCGCCGCACCACGCTGAAGAACAACCCGGCCTGGTGGGACAAGGCGGAGGGCAACCTGACCGACGTGCAGTTCAACGTCATCAGCAACGCCGCCACCCGCGTCGCGGCGCTGCTGGCCGGCGACGTGGACATGATCTACACCGTCCCGCCCAACGACATCGAGCGCCTGAGCAAGACCGAGGGCCTCAAGGTTTTCATCGGCCCGGAGCTGCGGACGATCTTTCTCAGCTTCGACACCCTACGCCCGGAGCTGCTGAAGTCCGACGTGAAGGGCAAGAACCCGTTCCAGGACGTGCGGGTGCGCCGGGCGTTCTACCAGGCCATAGACGAAAAGGCGATTGCGTCCCGCGTCATGCGCGGCCAGGCCCGGCCCAGCGGCCTGATGTACGGCCCCGGCGTGAACGGCTACACCGAGGCGACCGACATACGCCTCCCCTACGACCCCGAGGCGTCCAAGAAGCTGCTGGCCGAGGCCGGCTACCCCGGGGGGTTCGGGGTGACGATGGACTGCCCCAACGACCGCTACATCAACGACGAGGCAATCTGCCAGGCCGTCACGGCGATGCTGGCGCGGGTCGGGGTGCGGGTGACGCTCAACGCCCAGACCCGGCTGAAGTACTTCGCCGAGATCAACAACCCCGACTACAGGACCAGCTTCTTCATGCTGGGCTGGACGCCCAACACCTATGACGCGCACAACGTCTTCTTCAACCTGCTGGGCAGCCGCAACGGCGTGCGCGGCGTCATCAATGACGGCGGCTGGTCCAACCCGGAGTTCGACGCCCTGGTCGACAAGATCGCGGTCGAGACCGACAAGGCCAAGCGGCAGGCGATGATCGAGCAGGCGTCGGCGATAATACGCGACCAGGTGCCGGCGATCCCGCTGCACCAGCAAACCGTGGTATGGGCGGCCAAGGCCAACGTGCAGTTGCAGCAGTTGGCCGATAACACCTTCCCGTTGCGCTTCGTCACGGTAAAATAGGGCCGCCTGCTCCCTCTCCCTCCGGGAGAGGGAGCAGGCAGCTACCGGATCGTGCCGAAGGACGGGGCGCCCAGGCCGGGGCAACTGCACTGCGCGCCGACCGGCCCCGGCGCCACCGCGCAGACATAAGCGCCAGCCGAACACGTCGTGCCGGCGTATGACCCGCCCGGCGGCGCATAGACGGTGCCGGTCGGCTCCGCCACTCCTAGCGGCGAGAACGCGCCTGGCGCCACGTAGCATCCGCCAAGCGGCAGCAGCACCCCCAGCACGGCCAAGCGCCGCAGGATCTTCGAGCCGGACATGGCGGCAGCCTCCAGAATGCTCACACTATGCCTAACGTTGCGCGGGCGGCTTAGTTCTTTGCCTTGTCCACCAGCCGGTTCTGCGCGATCCACGGCATCATCGCGCGCAGCCGCTCGCCGACCTGCTCGATGGGATGCTCGGACATGCGGCGCCGCGTCGCCTTGAAGCTGGCCTGGTTGGTGCGGTTCTCCAGCATCCAGTCCCGCGCGAACCGCCCGGATTGTATGTCCTCCAGCACCCGCTTCATCTCCGCCTTGGTCTCGGCGTTCACGATGCGGGGTCCGGTGACGTACTCGCCATACTCGGCGGTGTTGCTGATGGAATAGTTCATGTTGGCGATGCCCCCCTCGTAGATCAGGTCCACGATCAGCTTCACCTCGTGCAGGCACTCGAAGTAGGCCATCTCAGGTGCGTAGCCTGCCTCCACCAGCGTCTCGTAGCCGGCCTTGATAAGCTCCACCAAGCCGCCGCACAGCACCACCTGCTCCCCGAACAGGTCGGTCTCGCACTCCTCCTTGAACGTCGTCTCGATGATCCCGGCCCGCCCGCCGCCGATGGCGCTGGCATAGCTGAGCGCCACCTCCAGGGCATTGCCGCTGGGGTCCTGCGCCACGGCGACCAGGCACGGCACGCCGCCGCCGCGCTGGTACTCGCTGCGGACGGTATGCCCCGGCCCCTTCGGCGCGATCATGAACACGTCGATGTCCCCGCGCGGATCCAGCAGGTTGAAATGCACGTTCAGCCCGTGCGCGAAGGCCAGCGCGGCGCCCGGCTTCATGTTGGGCGCCAGCTTCTCGCGATACAGGTCGCCCTGCCCCTCGTCGGGCGTCAGCACCATGACGACATCGGCCCACTTGGCGCAGTCCGCCGGGTCCATGACCCGCAACCCGGCGGCTTCGGCCTTGGCGACGCCGCCGCTGCCGGGGCGCAGCCCCACGGCAAGCTCGGTGCAGCCGCTGTCCTTAAGGTTGAGGGCATGGGCATGGCCCTGGCTGCCAAAGCCGATGATGGCGACCCGCTTGCCCTTGATCAGGTTCACGTCGGCATCGCGGTCGTAATAGACGCGCATGGGTAGCTCTCTCTCGCTGTATGGAATGGATGGGGGTTCTAGCGGGTGCTGGGGGATTGGCTAGGGGCTGCCGCGTTCAGATTAACGGCTCCCCCAGGCCCTCCGCCGCAAAGGCCGCCTGAACGGCCGGGCGCGCGAGCACCCGTTGGGCGTGCCCAGCAAGGGATGGCAAGCTGCGCGGCGGACGCGGCATGGCCCGGCCCCAGCGGACCAGCATAAGAAGGAACAGGTCCGCAGCCGAGAATCGCTCCCCCAGCAGCCAAGGGCCGTCGCCAAGCTGGTCGGCGATCACGCCGAACATGCGGCCGAGGCGCTCGCCAGACGCCTGCTTGACCGCATCGGCCGCCCCGGGGTCGGCCACATGCTGCCAAGGATAGAACCAGGCGCGATACTCGGCCTGGGGCGTGTTCGTAAGATGAACCATCCACTTGTAGAACTGCGCGCGCTCCGGCGTCCCCGGCAGGGGCGCAAGGCCGGCTTCCGGATGCTGGTCGGCCAGGTGCAGCGTGATCGCCGCGGCCTCGAATAGCACCAAATCCCCTTGCACGAGCACCGGGATGAGGCCGTTCGGGTTCAGCCGAAGATACTCCAAGCTCTTCTGGGCGTCATGTGCCCTGTCCACCAGGCGCAACTCGAACGGCACGCCGGCCTCGCGCAGCGCCATGTGCGGAAGCAGGCTGGCGTTGCCGGGATAGTAGTGGAGCGCATACATCACATCGGTCCCTTATCGGCGCTGGTGGCAGCCCGGCGATGGACCCCCGGCTGCCGACCGCAGCCCAACCGCCCATAGCCACGCGCGGCGACCAGCGCGCGCCGAGGAAGGCCCGCAGCCATCATCCGGCTGGCCGGTGCATGATGGCTGCAGCCCGCCCGCGTCAGAGCATCCGCGTCCCACGCGCGATGGCGGCAATGCCGGTGCGGGACACCTCCGCCAGCCCCATCGGCACCATCAGCGCGATGAAGCTCTCGACCTTGTCGCTGGCGCCCGTCAACTCGAACACGAAACTGCCGACCGTCGCATCAATGACCCGCGCGCGAAAGGCGTCGGCAATGCGAAGCGCCTCCGACCGGTCCGCCCCGGTGCTGACGACCTTGATGAGCGCCAGCTCCCGCGACAAATGCGGCCCTTCCCGCGTCAGGTCCGCAACCCGATGCACCGGCACCAGCCGGTCAAGCTGCGCCTTGATCTGCTCGATCACCATCGGCGTCCCCGACGTGACGACGTTGATCCGGCTGCGTGCGCCGTCCTGGTCCACCGGCGCCACCGTCAAGCTGTCGATGTTATAGCCGCGCCCCGCGAACAGCCCGATCACCCTCGCCAGCACCCCGGCCTCGTTCTCCACCAGCACGCTGATGGTCGCCGACTGCTGGCCCGGCTCCAAGGCGGCCGTCATACCAGCATCATGCCTTCGTCGGTGATGCTGGCCGTGCGCGCCTGCTGCCCCGGCCCGAGTATCATCTCGTTGTGCGCCGCCCCCGAGGGGATCATCGGAAAGCAGTTCTCCTTCTGGTCCACGCAGATGTCGGCGATGACGGGCCGGTCGCTGGCGATCATCTCGCGTATCACCCGGTCCAGGTCGTCCACCCCCGTCGCGCGCAGTCCGACCCCGTGGAACGCCTCCGCCACCTTCACGAAGTCCGGCAGCGCCTCGCTGTAGCTCTCTGAATACCGGCTGCCGTGCAGCAGCTCCTGCCACTGCCGCACCATGCCCATATACTGGTTGTTCAGGATGAACACCTTCACCGGCAGGCGATACTGCGCCAGCGTCGCCATCTCCTGGATGTTCATCAGGATGCTCGCCTCCCCGGCGACATCGATCACCAGCGCGTCCGGATGCGCGACCTGCGTGCCCATCGCTGCCGGCAGCCCATAGCCCATGGTGCCCAAGCCCCCCGAGGTCATCCAGCGGTTCGGCTTGTCGAACCGGAAGTACTGCGCCGCCCACATCTGGTGCTGGCCGACCTCGGTGCTGATGAAGGTGTCGCGCCCCGTCTCCCGCGTCAGGTCGTACAGCCGCTGGATCGCATACTGCGGCTTAATGGTGGCGCCCGGCGTCATGTCCTGCTGGAAGCCCAGGCTGTCCACCGCGCGCCACCCGTCAATCTGCCGCCACCAGCCCGCCAGCGCCGCGCGGTCCTGCGTCTGCCCGTCCGCGTGCCAGGCGGCCAGCAGGGCGCGCAATATCAGGGCGGCGTCGCCCACCACCGGTACATCCACCGCGACGTTCTTGTTGATGCTGCTGGGGTCTATGTCGCAGTGTATCTTCTTGCTGCCGGGGCTGAACGCATTCAGCCGCCCCGTCACGCGGTCGTCGAACCGCGCCCCGATGTTCAGCATCACGTCGCAGCCGTGCATCGCCAGGTTGGCCTCATAGGTGCCGTGCATCCCCAGCATCCCCAGGAACTGCGGGTCCGGGCTGGGATAGGCGCCCAGGCCCATCAAGGTGCTGGTGCAGGGCATCCCCGTGGCGCGCACGAAGGCCCGCAGCGCCTCGGTCCCCGCGTCCCCGGCGTTGATGACGCCGCCGCCGGAGTACACGATGGGCCGCTTGGCCCCCTTCAGCAGCCGGACCGCCTTGGCGATCTGCGCCGGGTCCGGCTCGGTCGTGGGCCGGTAGCTGCGGTGCGGCTGGGTGCTGGCGGGCGCATAGGGCGCGCGGGCGATCAGGATGTCCTTGGGCAGGTCAACCACGACCGGGCCGGGCCGTCCGGTGCGGGCGACGTAGAACGCCTCATGCACCACGCGCGCCAGGTCCTCGCTGCGCTTCACGAGGTAGTTGTGCTTGGTCGCCGGGCGCGTGATGCCGGTGGTGTCCGCCTCCTGGAAGGCGTCGTTGCCGATCAGGTGCGTGGGCACCTGGCCCGTCAGGCAGACGATGGGAATGCTGTCCATCAGCGCGTCCACCAGGCCCGTCACGGCGTTGGTCGCGCCGGGGCCGCTGGTCACCAGCACGACGCCGACCTTGCCGGTGCTGCGGGCATAGCCCTCGGCGGCATGGACCGCGGCCTGCTCGTGGCGCACCAGGATGTGGCGTATGCTGTTCTGCTGGAAGATCGCGTCGTAGATCGGCAGGACCGCGCCGCCGGGGTAGCCGAAGATGACCTCGACGCCCTGGTCGCGCAGCGCGCGCAGCAGCACGTCGGCGCCGGATTGCTGGATGTCTGCCGTCATGGTGTGGTCTCCTACGCGCCGCGGCTTGGCAGCTTCACCCTGCCGCGTCAATCGGACGATTAACGAACTGCATTAAATCATACCACAAGCTTTCCGGAAATTGCGTACAGCCTGCGTATCGCGCATGGATCGTATGCGTTAGCGCCGGGGCCACCGGGCTGCGTCCCCGCAGCCAGGTCGCCTGGCGCTTCAGGTACTGCCCCGTCGCCAGCGTCGCGCGCCGGGCCGTCTCCTGCAAGGTGATCGCGCCGGCCAGGAACGCGGCAAGCTCGGGCACGCCATGCGCGCGCATGGCGGGCAGCGCCGGGTCCAGGCCCAGGGCCAGCAGCCCCCGCACCTCGTCCAGCGCGCCACCGTCCAGCATGGCGTCGAACCGCCCGGCGATGGCGTCGCGCAGCGCGGCGCGCGGCGGGTCCAGCAGAACCATGCGGAATGCCCAGGACGAAGACGGGGACGAAGACGGGGACGCGTCCTGGTGCCAGGCGGCCATCCCCTTGCCGGTGCCGCGCAGCACCTCCCAGGCACGGGCGATGCGCTGGCTGTCGCTGGGGCGCAGGGTGGCGGCGGTGGCAGGGTCGTCCGCGGCTAGCCGGGCATAGAGGGCCGCGGGACCATAGGCGGCAAGCAGGCCCCGCGCCTCGGTCCGCGCCGCCGGGCCAGGGTCGGGGATGTCGGCGATCCCCCGGGTCAGCGACGCCAAGTACAGCCCGGTGCCGCCGCACAGGATCGGCACCCGCCCGGCAGCGGCGGCCTCGTCCATCGCGGCCAGCGCCGCCCCGCGCCACCACGCGGCGCTGCCCGGCTCGGCCGCGGGCCGCACCCCATACAGCGCATGAGGCACCCGCGCCTCGTCCTCCGGCGTCGGCCGGGCCGTCAGGACGCGCAGCTCGCGATAGACCTGCATCGAGTCCGCGTTGATGACGATGCCGCCGACCTCCTGGGCCAGCCGCATCGCCAGCGCCGACTTGCCGCTGCATGTCGGCCCCGCGACGATGAGCGCCTGCCCCAGAAACGCCCGACCCGGAAGCGCCCGATCCAGCCTTGCCCCGCCGCCCAACCCCTGCCATGCCCCGCCCATGGAACACATGCTAACCCTGATCGCCCCGCAAGGCACCGGCGCCCTGACGGACGCCCTGGTCGCCCGCGTCCGCGACGCCGTGCAGGGCGGCCCGGCCAGCATCCTGTCCGCAGGCGAGGCCGCCGACATCCCCTGCCCCGCCGTCCCCGACCCCGACCTGCTGCACGCCGCACTCGACGCCGCCCCGGTGGACGCCGCCGTGACCCCCGCCGCCAACCGCCGCAAGCGCCTGCTGATCGCCGACATGGACAGCACCATCGTCACCACCGAGACGCTGGACGAACTCGCCGCCCATGCCGGCCTGGGCGAGCAGGTCGCCGCCATCACCCGCCGCAGCATGAACGGCGAGATAGACTTCTCGGACGCCCTGCGCCACCGCGTCGGCCTGCTGCGCGGCCTGCGCCTGGCCGCGCTGGAGCAGACCTGGGCCGCCACCCACCTGATGCCCGGCGCAAGGGAGCTTGTCGCCACCATGCGCGCCCACGGCGCGACGACCGCGCTGGTATCGGGCGGCTTCACCTTCTTCACCGGCCGGGTCGCGGCGCTGCTGGGCTTCGACCACCACCGCGCCAACGTGCTGCTGGACGACGGCGCGGCGCTGCTGGGCATGGTGGGCGAGCCGATCCTGGACCGCGGCGCCAAGCTGGCGGCGCTGCACGAGCTGGCTGCCGCAGCCGGCATCGGCGTGGAGGACGCGCTGGCGGTGGGCGACGGCGCCAACGACCTGGCGATGATACGCGCCGCCGGGCTGGGGGTGGCCTACCATGCAAAGCCCATCGTGGCCGCGGAGGCGTCCGTGCTGGTGGAACATGCGGGATTGCGGGCACTGCTGTTCATGCAGGGCTATCCGGCCAGCAGCTTCGTGGGTGCGTAACGGCTATGGGCAATGCCTGGCGCCTCCCCTGCAGCGCCCCGTCGTTGCGAGAGGCGCAGCGACGCGGCAACCGGGGGGATGCCGGGGCCGGTCCGTCCACGCGGCCCCCCGATTGCCGCGCCGCAAGCGGCTTGCAATGAAGGGCTTCCTTTGATCGAACCAATCGGCCCCCTGGCCCCGGACCACCTGGACCGCCTGCTTGCCCTCAACAACGCCCACGCCGCCGAGCTGTCCCTTCTCGACGCCGCCCGCCTGGCAAGCCTGCTGCAACAGGCGTTCTGGGCGGCCCGCGTCGGCGACGTGGACGCCTTCATGCTCACGCTGGACCAATCAGCCGATTACGACAGCCTGAACCACCGCTGGTTCCGCGACCGCTATCCCCGCTTCGTTTACGTGGACCGCGTGGTCGTCGCCCCCGCCGCCCGGGGCCGCGGCCTGGCGCGGCTGCTGTATGCCGGCGTGCTGCACGCCGCCGCAGCAGCCGGGCACACCGCCATCATGGCAGAGGTCAACAGCCACCCGCCCAACCCCGCATCCGACGCCCTGCACGCCGCCCTCGGCTTCCACGAAGTCGGCGCAGCCAGCATCCACGGCGGCGCCAAGACCTTGCGCTACCTGATGCGGACGCTGCCATGATCCGCGACGCCGCCGGGCTGGTGGCCGCCGGCCTGGCACCCGAGGCCGACCGCGCCGCGCTGGACCAGGTGGGCGCGCGCTACGCCGTCGCCATCCCACCCGCCATGCAGGCGCTGATCCAGCACCCGGCCGACCCCATCGGCCTGCAATTCATCCCCCACTCCAGCGAGTTGCTGCTCGCCCCCGGCGAGGACCCAGACCCCATCGGCGACGACGCCCTCTCCCCGGTCCCCGGCATCGTCCACCGCTACGCCGACCGCGCCCTGCTGAAACCGCTGCTGGTCTGCCCGGTCTATTGCCGCTTCTGCTTCCGCCGCGAGCACGTCGGCCCCGGCGGCGGCCTCCTGACCGACGCGCAGTTGGAAGCCGCCTACGCCTGGCTCCGCGCCCACCCCGCCATACGCGAAGTCATCCTGACCGGCGGCGACCCTCTGATGCTCTCCCCCCGCCGCCTCTCCGCGATCCTGTCCGCCCTGTCCGCCATTCCCCACATCGAGCTTCTCCGCATCCACACCCGCGTCCCCGTCGCCGACCCGGCCCGCGTCACCCCTGCCCTGGCCGCCGCGCTGGAATGCGAGGCCCCGCTCTGGATGGTCGTCCACGCCAACCACCACCGCGAGTTCACCCCCGAAGCCGCCGCCGCCCTGCGCCGCATCGCCGCCGCCGGCGTCCCCTTGCTGGGCCAATCCGTGCTGCTGCGCGGCGTGAACGACAGCGCCGATGCGCTGGAGGCCCTGTTCCGCGCCATGCTGCGCGCCCGCATGAAGCCCTACTACCTGCACCAACTGGACCCCGCGCCGGGCACCGCCCGCTTCCGGGTGCCGATCCCCGAAGGCCAGGCCATCCTGGCCGCGCTGCGGAGCCGCGTCACCGGCCTGGCCTGGCCGACCTACGTGCTGGACATCCCCGGCGGCCACGGCAAGGTGCCCATCGGCCCGGCCTACCTCGACGCAGACGGCACCGTGCGCGACCCCGGCGGAGTGCGTCACGCCTTGGCGGCGGCCCCGGATGCAACGCAGCAGACGGCCACATGAAGCGCTTATGCCAATAAACTGGATGGCCGGAGGCGCTGGCCCTGGCGAACTTCCGTCAGTTGGCGAGTGGCCGTGCCGTGAAGGCCGCGCCGCTAGCGGCGCGGCTGACGGACCCGGAGGCGGCGACTGAATGCGGGCGCACTCGGGCCGGCCGAGTTGCTGCGTGGCACTTCAGCAGACGCCGTGGCAGTTCAGATGACAGGGGATGGCATGAGCGGACCGACCAAGGTGTGGGCCAGCAACTCGTTTTCAGAGCCGGAGATTATGGCCCCAATCCGGATCATGCCAAGCGACCGGGCTCAGTTTGACTCCAGTCCGGAAGAGTCAGACCATTGGGCGGGCGTGGGAATGGACTACCGCGAGGCTTTAATCATGGATGGCGGCGCCCTCCCGAAGGCTCTGGTGGGCAGCAAGCTGGACACGAGGGTGAACAAAATATCCGATTTCTTTATTGGGGCCGGCTTCTTCATCGTGTCGCAGCAGTGCGCCGACGTGCTCATGAGGTTTGACCTCGGGCACGGGGGCTTCGCTCCGGTTGAGATCTACCAAGGCAATCGGAAATCACTCGCAGCGGCTGGTCCGCTCTACATTTTGTACTTTGGATGCCAGAAGCAGGCGTTCGTTCCAGAGGCGTCGAACACAGCAGTTTTCATCAGCAAAACACCAGTGCGTGGGGGCTATATGCGTCATTCTGGGTTTGACATTGCTGACAACGACTATGCACTGGCCCCTAAAGTGCTTGAAGGCCCCGATTTGTGGGTTGACCTGACTGTTAGAAGTTCATTCTTCATGAGCAACCGGCTTACTGAGGCTTTGATGGAAGCAGGGTTGGCGAAGAATATGTTCCTGACGCGATGCCGGGTAGTTGAGTGACCCTTCCTGTTTGAAGGGGGCTTGAAGAAGTCACAGGGCGAAGCTTTGGTCATGGCTGGTGAATTTTTGATAGCAACACGCACACCCTCGGGTGTCAAACCCACCACATACTCACGGCCGAGCTGTACAGCCTGGAAGGCGGCAGCCCGCCTACGCTGGCTGGACACCTGGCCGGACCCAGGCCCGGCGGACGCCTTCGCCCATCTCGGTCTGTCGCCCGACGCGGGCTGGCCGGCGGCGGTCGAGGCAGCCTACGCCCGCCTCACGGACCACTGGGCGGCGGAGGTGGCCTATCATCTCTGAACCGAGCGGGTGATGGCCAATACCAACAGGCGCCCGCACTTTGGGCATCCCGCCCGGCCTCGTCACGGCCCGCATCCAACAGCCCGCCCCGCACCCGGCAGACGCCGTGCGCCGGACCCCATGATGCCTGCGGCCCGGGGTTGTGCCTCACTTTGAAGGTCGGCTCACGACCCAAAGCGGTCGTCTGCGGCCTTGCAATCTTCGGCGGCAATTGGCCGAAAGCGGACAGTCCGCTGTAAAGCGTCGGCTGGTGAGAAGCAGACGTTAACGGTGGATCGCTGACGCCTTCAGTCATGCTGACTCGCTGGGCTGCGGCTCGAACCGGCGCAAAATGCTGGCGGACGAGCGTGCCACGAGCCGTCAGGGTCGGACGACTTCCGGCAATGTGTCGAATGGATCGTGCGCCAATATTCCGAGCGGGGCGAAGTGCCGCAGATTGCGTGTCAGAATCTTGTAGCCCCTGAGGGTCGCCGTCGCTGCGATTGCAAGATCGGCCAGCCCCGGATCATGTCCCCTGCCTCGTGCGAAGTCCGCCAGCAGACCAATTCGGCGGGCCGTCGGGATGTCGATGGGGAGAATGCGGCTACCATACAGGTGCAGCACTGTCTCCAGCCAATCGGTCAAACGCTTGGCTTTCGCATGAGCTCCAGTGCGGCGGCTCCGGGCGATCCCGTCCTCCACCTCCGCAACAGTGATCACCGATAGGTAAAGGCTGGCGCTGTTGTACTCCATCCACTCTCGCAGATGTTGCTGTGGGACAGCCTTGGCCGGCGCACCTGCTGAGAGGACGTTGGTGTCAACAAGGTACAAAGCTTAGAGGTCGCCCTCACGCAGGCCCCCATCGCGCTCAGGCAGGTCCTCCAGCCCTAAACGGGCCTCCATCAGCAAACGGCCGAACGAAGGCACCTGCGACAGGCGCTGCCATTCCTCAAAGCCAAGAATTACCGCCTCCGGACGGCCGTGCCGAGTGATGATGGTTGGCTCGCCCTGTCGGGCCTGATCTATGACCGCCGACAGCATGGCCTTGGCATCCCGAAGCTGTATCTCGTGCATCGCTCACTCATGTGACTACAGTGGTCACATATATGAGAGATTGGGGCGAGCAGCAAGCTCCTGCATGTTCTGCCGGCGTCCCCTTGCTGGGCCAATCCGTGCTGCTGCGCGGCGTGAACGACAGCGCCGATGCGCTGGAGGCCCTGTTCCGCGCCATGCTGCGCGCCCGCATGAAGCCCTACTACCTGCACCAACTGGACCCCGCGCCGGGCACCGCCCGCTTCCGGGTGCCGATCCCCGAAGGCCAGGCCATCCTGGCCGCGCTGCGGAGCCGCGTCACCGGCCTGGCCTGGCCGACCTACGTGCTGGACATCCCCGGCGGCCACGGCAAGGTGCCCATCGGCCCGGCCTACCTCGACGCAGACGGCACCGTGCGCGACCCCGGCGGAGTGCGTCACGCCTTGGCGGCGGCCCCGGATGCAACGCAGCAGGCCATCACATGACACCCGGGTGCCGTCCCGCTTGATCCGGGCGTTACTCGCCCCCTTCAGGCGGCGAGCGCGGAGAGGTGCCGGAAGGTTGGCTCACCTTCCATGACGAAACGGCTTCGCTGCGGCAGCCTCATCCTGCAAGCCACTAGCGGTAGCGGCGGCACCGGCCCTACAGGCATTGGCAGCACGGGGATCGGGCGCGGCCCGCCGGACGGGTCCCTACGGCGAAGCGGGCCAGAACGGGCTGGGCAACGCAGCGTTCATGGCAGGCGGCGCTGGCGGGGGCACGTTCGGTTATCATGGCGGCAAGCAGCAATTTATCGAGCCGCAGGGCACGGCCGACGGCAACGGCGGTCAGACCGGCAGCGGCGGCGGCGCGGGCGGTGGCCTTGGTGGCGTCGGCGGCTTCATGTGCCTGCGCCACTGACGCCGCCGCACGCTACTCCTATGTATGCGTCAACTCACAACTCATACACAGGGGCAGCCATGCACCATGCCAAGTATTATGTTTTCACTAATCCGGTAGTGACACGGGGGCCGGAACGGTGGCGTGCATCACACGTAGCTGCCCGCGCATGTGGCGCTTGCGAACATACAGCGCGAACTTTGTCGGCTTCCACGTATTCCGCAAATTCACGTTAGCAACAGCTGCATCAAACACCTTCTTCATGTCAACTTCCGTAAGCTGGCCGTGGTAAAATTCTTGATCGTCTATTTTGATAATGCACTCGATTTCCTCGGTCATAGCCGCCTGATTCCCTTCAATGGTGCTGCGGTCCCCTTTTGGATACTTATGTCAACACATCGCCCAATGCAACCGCTACGTGACGGCACCCCACGTAACGCCGCAGGGAAAATCCGCCTCACCGGCATACGCAGCCGGATTACCTGTTCCATGGCGTGCTGCACATAATTGAACGCCTCGCGCGTGCGTTTCGTGCCATTTTGCTGGGACCAGTCCAATTCATCATGCACGGTCAAGCGCGGGCAGCCTATGTCGCGCAGCACGCCGGACTTCCACAACACCAGCATCCCGGCCTTCATTTGGTCGGCGGCACTGCCTTAATACTTACTGTTTACGGCCTTGTACGTGTGGGCACGCTTGATGCCGCTGCCGTAATGCCGCAGCACGTCGTCATACGGCAGCGGCACCGCACGCGACCCGTAATCCACGGCGCGAGGTTCCCACAGGTTGAAGCGCCGACGCCTGCCCAGTACCGTTGTGATGTAGCCGAGCCGCTGCGCTTTATCCGCGAACTCATCCATCGTGACCTTAGTGTATGGGTTGCCCGCGTGGTACTCAGCGAATAATGACTTGGCCTCGCTGCCAGCTAATCCTAATTGACGCGATCTGAGACACTACCGAATGTTTGAGTGCGGCCCTTCCGCCTTCCGAGACCAGCCTTGCACCCAGCCAGGCCAGGTCATCCGCAACAGACATCACCTCAAGCAAAGAGACAATACGTCCGCTACCCCTCGTATCAATGAACATGTCCCACCGCTCTCTTGTCCAAGGGAAATAGGTCCCTGGACAAGGAAGACAGCACGATGCCGATTTGCATCGCACCGGAACTCCGATGGAAACGGTGAAAGGTGACGCTGTACATCACCTTCCCCCTAAGCAGGCTTCCTTGGCTCCACGCACGGATGGTAATATCGGGCCATTGTTGACGTAAGCTGGGTGGTTGTCATGGCGGGTCGGTCTTCGTTGGTTGCGAGCGCTGAGCAGGAAGCGGAGTTGCGG
>JAABUK010006605.1_pt1 | contig 17217 bp, 19 predicted proteins | sample 5559141 | NCBI WGS metagenome assembly JAABUK01 (sample SAMN10711869, study PRJNA513367) | rock metagenome | isolation source: Antarctica rocks | place: Antarctica: Victoria Land, Pudding Butte nord | collected 2016-01-03 | reverse complement strand
CGCTGCTCTCGACAGCCAGGAAGCAAGGTTGGGAGATGCTCGAGACACTGACCACTCAGCCCGACCGCTTGATCAATGACCTACGCATGGCTTAACCCCGCTGAAAGACCTGGGCTGTTACGGTTTAAGCCCCAAAGACGATGTCCTGCGCGCCCTCCCAAAGGATCTTCTTGCCGAGCGTGGCCAGGTTCTCCATCCCTTCGATGATCGTGAGGAAGTGGTTGCCCGCGAGCTGGCCGGCTTTGCTGGCAAAGCAGCAGGCGCCGTAGCTCAGCAGAATCTCGGTCTCGCTGACGCCGCCAGCGTGCATGAGAATCTGGCCCGGCGCCGGGTAGCTGGTGGCGTTCTCGTACGGCAGGCCGGTATCGAGGTCGCCGAGCGGAATCCAGCAGGCCTCGCCGCTCCAGCGCACATGGATGATGCGCTGGCGATAAGGCAGCAGGGCGCGGAAGCTGGCGCAGGTCTGTGGGGCATTGGCCTCCTCGAACCGGGCGGTGAAGCTGTAGGGGCCGGCGGTGATCCGGATGGTGTCCAAGATGTGCTCCGATCAGGTCAGTGGCTTCTGCCGTTCCACGCCGCCCGGTGGCGCCAGGCCGCGGCTGCGCAGACAGACCAGACGGGCCTGCTGCTTGGCTGCGTTCAGCTCGTCCTGGCTGTTCGACTGGAAATACGGGTTGCCGACGCCCTTGATGATCAGCGCCCGGACGGTCGGGTCCTCGTCGACCGCGCGGTCGCAGGCGCGCTGATCGGGGCTTTCCGTTGTGCCACATCCCGCGAGCAGGGCAATCAGGAGCAAAGCCGCTGCCCGGGTCATGCGTGCGCCACCCAGTCCTCGATCAGGCGGCGGGCGATGCTGTCCCGACGCGGCAGGCTGAAGCCGTGGGCGTCGGGATCGCGCAGCTCGGCGCGGGAGAACCAGCGGGCGTCCTGCAGCTCGTTGGGATCGATGGTGATCTCCTCTGTCAGGCCCTCGGCATAGAAGCCCAGCATGATGCTGGACGGGAAGGGCCAGGGCTGGCTGCTATGGTAGCGCACGTTGCCGACGCGGATGGCGCTTTCTTCCAGCACCTCGCGGGCCACGGCCTCCTCCAGGCTCTCGCCGGGCTCCACGAAGCCGGCCAGGGTGGAGTACATCCTGGCCTTCGGGAAGCGCTGCGAGTGACCCAGCAACACGCGGTCGCCGCGGTGCACCAGCATGATGACGGCCGGGTCGGTGCGGGGAAAGTGCTGCGCCGGGCAGCCGGTGCAGGCCATCGCATGCCCGGCGCTGCGCGGCTCGCACAGGGCGCCGCACACACCGCAGAAGCCGTGGCGGATGCGCCAATGCATCAGGCCGCGCGCGTGGGCCACGATGGCAGCCTCGTTCGGCGCGAGGCCGGGGCCGATCATCCGCAGGTCCTCGAATCGCGCGACCCCGTCCGGCAGCAGCGGCAGCGGGTCGTCCACCGCGCTGATATCCACGGCGAAGACGGCCACGTCGTCCTGCAGGCCCAGGAACGCCCAGGGTCCGCCAGTCCTACGCAGCGCTGATGCCGCCTCCCCGGCCAGGAACACGGCCTGCGGCTTACCCTCGTCAAGGCCTTGGAACAGGGTGCGGGCGCGCCAGACCGGGACCCAAAGGCTGGCTGGGTCGGCCAGGCGTCCGGCAATCCAGGCCTCGTCGTTGCGGTGCCGGTCGGCGCGGTCCAGCGGGCTGCCGGTATAGACGTTGGGGCGGCTGGCGAGGATGACTGACATGCCCGCCGCATTTCGCATGCAGCCTGGCTTGTGCCAACCCCCGGGGAACGTGGTATGACCCCCGTGGGAGGTCGGCGGCGGACGGGCGCCTCGCCAACCCGGTCAGGTCCGGAAGGAAGCAGCCGCAACGAGTTCTCGGTCGGGTCGTTGTCCGGCCTCCCACCCCTATCACCGTCGGCGGCAGGAGCCGGGCGCATGTCTGGCCTTGTCGAGGAAACCTTGCCCGAGCCGCCGCCGTCCGGTCCCGGGCTGTTCGGCGACTTGGCGGCTCCTGCTCCTACGCCCGCCGCCACGCCGTACCGCGTGCTAGCCCGCAAGTATCGCCCCACCACGTTCGACGACCTGATCGGACAGGAGGCGATGGTCCGCATCCTGCGCAACGCCTTTACGCAGAACCGGGTGGCGCATGCCTGGATGCTCACCGGGGTACGCGGCGTGGGCAAGACCACGACGGCCCGCATCATTGCCCGCGCGCTGAACTGCGTGGGGCCGGACGGCACGGGCGGCGCCACCGCCGACCCCTGCGGCGTGTGCCCCAACTGCGTCGCCATCTTAGCCGACCGGCATCCCGACGTGATCGAGATGGACGCCGCCAGCCGCACCGGCGTGGACGACATGCGGGAGGTGATCGACGCCACCCGCTATCGCCCGCTGCAGGCCCGCACCAAAGTGTTCATCGTGGACGAGGTCCACATGCTGTCCCGCAACGCCTTCAACGCGCTGCTGAAGACGCTGGAGGAACCGCCGCCGCACGTGAAGTTCATCTTCGCCACGACCGAGATCCGCAAGGTGCCGGTGACGGTGCTGTCCCGCTGCCAGCGGTTCGACCTGCGCCGGGTCTCGGTGGCGGAGTTGGTAGGGCAGTTCGGCCGGATTGCGGCAAAGGAGGGCGTGGCGGTGGCCCCCGACGCGCTGGACCTGATCGCCCGGGCGGCGGACGGGTCAGTGCGGGACGGATTGTCTTTGCTCGACCAGGCAATTGCGCAGGGGGCCGGCGGCGCGCCGGTCGACGGCGCCACGGTCGCCGACATGCTGGGCCTGGCCGACCGGTCGGCGGTGTTCGACCTGATGGAGGCCGTGATGGCCGGCCGTCCGGACCTGGCGCTGGCCATCACCGACCGCGCGCATGAACGCGGCGCCGACCTGGGCCTGATGCTCGGCGACCTGCTGGAGCTGACCCATACCCTGACCCGGCTGAAATCCGTGCCGGCCCTGCGCGACGGCACCGAGCTGCCGGAGGCGGAGCGCACCCGCGGCGCGGACCTGGCCGACCGCCTGACGATGCCCACGCTGGGCCGCGCCTGGCAGATGCTGCTGAAGGGCACGCAGGAGGTCGAGCAAGCATCGGACCGCCGGGCGACCGTCGAGATGGTGCTGATCCGGATGTGCTACGCCGCCGACCTGCCGCCGCCCGGCGAGCTGGTGCGGCGGCTGACGGAGACACCGCCCCCTGCCGCCCGTGCGCCCAGCGCCCCGCCGCCTTTCGATGGCGGGACCACCCGCGCCGTTGCCAATGGCCTGCCCGCCCACGATCCGGCGCCCGCCCCGGCCCCCGCCGGCCCTCGTTTGTCGAGTTTTCGCGATGTCGCCATGCTGGTCGCCGAACGGCGCGAGCCGCTGCTGCACGGCCTGCTGCTGCATGCCGTCCACCTGGTGCGCTTTGCCGCCCCGGTGATCGAGCTGCGGCCCGAGCCGGACGCGCCGCGCGACCTGGCGCCCCGCCTCGCCGCGCTGTTGCTGGAGGCGACGGGCACCCGCTGGACTATCGCGTTGTCGCGGGAGCCCGGCGAACCCACATTGGCGGCGCAGGGACAGGCGGCCGACACCGCGCGCCGGGATGAGGCCGCGATGCACCCGCTGGTGCGCGCGATCCTGGACGCCTTCCCCGGCGCCCGGATCGCCGGCGTGACGGATAGCCGGGCCGACGTGTATGGGCTGGTGGACGAAACTACTATGCTAGTGGATGAGCCGGCCATGCTGGAGGAAGGCGACGGGCGGGAGTTCGCGCCGCTCGACGCTGACGATGAGAATTTCGTGCCGCCGGACGCGGCCGAGCCGAGCTGATGAAGGAGGACGTATGAAGAACCTTGCCGGTTTGATGAAGCAGGCCAGCCAAATGCAGGCCAAGATGCAGGAGATGCAGGCCAAGATGGAGGCCATGGAGGTCGAGGGTGTCGCCGGCGCCGGCATGGTCAGCGTGACGCTGACCGGCAAGGGCGCGCTGAAGCGCCTGAAGATCGACCCCAAGCTCGCGGACCCCAACGAGACCGAGATGCTGGAGGACTTGGTCGTGGCCGCCCACGCCGACGCCAAGCAGAAGGTCGAGGCGTTGATGGCCGAGGAGATGCAGGCGGCGACCGGCGGGTTGCAGCTGCCCGAGGGCATGAAGCTGCCGTTCTAGGCCGTGGGCGGTCCCGAGGTCGAACGGCTGATCGGCCTGCTGGCCCGCCTGCCGGGTTTGGGTCCGCGGAGTGCGCGCCGGGCGGCGTTGAAGATGCTGCAACAGCCGGAGGCGCGGATGGTGCCGCTGGCGAGCGCGCTGACCGATGCTGCGCGGGCGGTGCGGCCGTGCCGGCAATGCGGCAACCTGGACAGCCGCGACCCCTGCGGCATCTGCGCCGATCCCCAGCGCGACCGTAGCCTCGTTTGCGTTGTGGAGGGGGTGGGCGACCTGTGGGCGCTGGAGCGCGCGGCCGTGCATCGCGGTTTGTACCATGTGCTGGGGGGCACGCTCTCGGCATTGGGCGGCACCGGGCCCGAGGACCTGAACGTCGCGCCGCTGTTGGCCCGGGTGGAGCAGGGCGAGGTTGCCGAGGTGATTCTGGCATTAGGGGCGACAGTGGACGGCGCCACAACTGCGCATTGGCTGACGGAGCGTCTGCGCAAACTTGGAAGCCAAGCCCGCATCACGCGGGTGGGCCAGGGCGTGCCAATCGGCGGCGCGCTGGATGTGCTGGACGATGGGACCCTGGCGGCGGCATTACGGGGACGGCGGGCTTTCTGATACGTCTGCGACCGGGGGGCAAGCGCAAGAATTCTACCGGATGTAGACCCAGGCATCGTGGGTTGCTGTAGCGGTCGCGATCCGGTTCTCGTTGCTGTCTGCGAACCCGGCCGCCACGTGCCCACGGCTCGTTCCGTTCATCAACTCGTGGACCCAACTCGCCTGGCCTACTGCGTCCGGTGCCCGGTGCAGGGCATTGGAGTAGAGCTGCGTCACGAAGCTGCAGGCATCCAGGTTGCCGTAACGCTGGGCGAACTCGGGAGAGTCCACGAAACCTTGCGCCAACTGGTCCACCGTAGCGCCGAGCTGAAGCCGGGTCGCTATGAAGGAGAAGTTCGCGCTATCCGGCGCCCGGTTCAGTGCCGCTTGATAGAGCCGGGTCGCCTCGGCATCATCCTGGCTGCCAGCGATCGGGAGGGTCTGCCGGTGGTTCTCCTGGCTATTGGAGAATGCCAGCAGGGCATAGCCGCGCGACGTCGTGTTGGTATAGTTGATCCAGTCCTGCCCGCCGGCATCTGGGGCCCGATGCAGGATATTCTGATAAAGATGGCTCACGAAAGTCGCCGTATCCGTCTGGCCGTACAGCGCGATGAACTCTGGGGCCGTCGTGAAGCTGGCGGCCAGACCCGCGAGGCCGATGGTGTTGCTGGTAACGAGCGCCGTGTTGCCATCCAGGCCGGCGAGGTCTGGTGCGCGCCCGAATGCGCCTTGATAGAGCCGGGTAATGTCCTCGGCCATGCCAGTCGGGTCGAACAGGCCCGATCCGTCGGTGAAGCTGATTTGCCCAAGGTTGGACAATGTCTGTGTGCCGTCCCGGCCAGCCACGGTGTCTTGAATATAGGCCTGCCCGCCCGAGACCTGGGCGATGATGTAATCCGTATGCGCCCCGTGCAGCGCAACTTGCTGAAGAACCTGCGTAAGCGGCTTGGCGAGTCCTGCTGGATAGAGTGCCCGAATCCCGTCGATGTCGGACTGGGTCAGGTCATGTATCTGCGGATTGGCCTGGAAATACATGATGTCATCAGGGTTGGAGGAATGCCCGAGGCCCAGGGCGTGGCCCAACTCATGGAGGATGACCTGATAGAGGGTAGCACCGGCACCACGGTAGCCTAGGCCACCAGCGACGGGATCGAGGGGCAGCTCGTTGGGATCTTCCAGACGAATGACGATATCGGGAGGAAAGTATCCTCCGACAGACTTGGTCCAGGTCTCGCCGATCCTGGAGTCTGTCGAGTTTTTGAGGTCGCCAAACCCAATCCGGATGTCGGCAGCCCCAGCCGCGTCCCGGCTATCCGGAACCTGCTGAAACACGATACCCGAGACCGAGGCCCATTTCTGGACCGCTTGCACCACCGTGCTCTGGTACGCGCCAGGCGTCAGGAACGCACTGAACGGCCGGCTAGCGGCATCGGCGGGATAGATGAACTGGCTGAAACTCCAGGTAACCGGCCCCGACCGCCACTTGATACCTTCTAGAGTGTAGCCGTCCATGGTCTGCCCGCCTGCGCCATTTCAGCAGGACCGTATCAATTACGAAACGTTCCGTCCAGTTTTTTAAAACGTTGCAGGCACCCTGTGGAGGGCACCTGCAGCCGGATCAGACGACCTTGAGCCGCACCGGCACGTTGTTGCGCGTAGCATTGGAGTACGGACAAACTTGGTGCGCCTTGTCCACCAGCGCCTCGGCCTCGGCCCGGTCCAAACCCGGCAGCGACACGGCCAACTCGACATCGATGCCGAACCCGCCTTCGGACCGCGGACCCATGCCGACGGTAGCGTTCACCGTCGTATCGGCCGGCACCTTCGGACCACCTTGGGACGCCACGAACTTCATCGCGCCCAGGAAGCACGCACTGTAACCAGCGGCAAACAACTGCTCCGGGTTGTTGCCGGCACCACCACCGCCGCCTAACTCCTTTGGCGTAGACAGCTTGACGTCCAGCGTGCCATCCGCCGTCGCGGCGTGGCCATCACGTCCGCCCGTCGCAGTTGCGGATGTGGTATAAAGAACATTGACTGACATCGATCTTCCTTCTGGGTCTATCCGACCGGGTTGCTCGGTAGGATAGATCGCCGAACTGCGGGGCCGATGCAACCCGGCCCCGCTGATGGTTACTCGGCGGCCTGCGCCACCGGCTTCTGCGACGCTGACACCGGATCTCGGGAATGCGCTCGCGGTGGCGCATGATGGCGCTGGCTTGGCGCCGCACCGACCCGCGCGGTCCGGAGTTCCTGGAGCTCACCGCCATGCTGCGCAGCCGGCTGCCGGATGGGGTCACCATGCCGTAATAGGCTAGCGCGCCAGCCAGGCTCGCACCGCATCGCGTAGAAATGCCTGGTCGGCTGGATTCTGCACGGGGTTGCCGGCGCGATGGCCCCAGATGCTCGGGATCGGGCGCAATTCGGCGTCGGCCAGATGCGGCAGTTCAGCCATGTTGTCGGCCACGCGGAAATACAGGTCCGTCTCGCCCGGCATCAGCAGGACCCGGGCGCGGATCGCAGCCAGGGCGCGCGGCAGGTCGCCGCCGTACAGGGCATTGTCGCTGATATCGGCTGCGCTCCAGGTTTGAAGCTGTGCGTAGAGGTTAGCGGCGTGCTTCGTGTCATACCGGCGCTCCCACCCCTCGACCAAAAACGTCTCGAGGTCGGGGGCGCCGAGTGCCGAAAGGTGCAGGCCGGCCCGGTAGAAGTCCTGGCTCAGCGCCCAGCCGGCATAGATGCGGGCAAAGGCGCGCATCGCGGCCCGCGGCTCGGCGCTGAAGCGGCCGCCGCCGAGATGCTCGGGCGCCGCCTCCAGCACCGCCATCAGGCTGGCGAGGAACACCTTGTTGTGCGTCGCGGTGCGGGCGCTGCCGCAGTTGACGACGATCCGGTCGACGCGGTCGGGAAAGGCGGCGGCCCAGTGATAGGCCTGGATGGCGCCCATGGACCAGCCGTACGCGCACGCCAGCCGGTCGATGCCCCATACGTCCCACAGCATGCGGGACTGCGCCTGCACATTGTCCCATGCGGTGACCAGCGCCGGGTAGTCGGGCGTATCGGACGGCGATGACGAGAGGCCGCCGGCGAACTGGTCGGGGATGACGATGAACCACCGGGTCGGGTCCAGCACGCCATCCGGCCCGATCAGCCACTCGATCTCCGGATGCTGCGCGCCATAGCTGGTGGGATAGAGCACCACGTTGTCCCGCGCCGGCGATAGCGTGCCATGCGTTTTCCAGCTCAGCCGCGCATTATGCAGGCGCTCGCCGGATTGCAGAAGCAGATCGCCCAGCTTGAAAGCATCGCGTGCCTGGGGCCAGTCCATTGGGGTCACGTTAGTGGTTGAAATCTGACGCTCCTTACTCGCCAAAACTTTTGATAGCCCAAGCCTGGCGGACACTTTCGACGGACTCTTCAGTCAGCTTCCATCTATCGGGCTTAGCCAGCAGTGCGGCAAGGCCGGAAGCCGGTTCGGCGTACCGAGTTCCCGGCACGCCTTCAAGGGCGAGATGGACGAAGACGCCCGGCCGCCTATGTTCTGTCATACGGCCAAGGCGAGATAGGCTGGACGGCGCAGCCACTCCGGCCACTCCGCGCGGGAGGCGGCTCGACAGCATGCCGGTGGGTCGTGACCATCCAGCGTCATAGGAACAACGATGCGCATTCTGAGTTGGAACCTGCTGCGAAGGGGTGGCGCAGGCGTGGACGACATCCGTTGCCTGGTCGAGGCGCACCGTCCTGACCTCGTGTTGCTGCAAGAAGCCACGGCCGGCATCGATGCATTGCCGAACACGCTCGGCGGCAGCTACGCCCGCCGAGAGATGGAGCGACGCAATCACGGTCCCGCCGCCTGGAGCCTGCGTCCGTTTACCGTGACGACGGTTGCGCTGCCTCTTGCCACGCGCCTCGACCTGCCGGCCCCGGTGCGGCGGCGTGTGACGCGCCGCGTTGCCCTGATCGTCCAGTGGGATGGTATCCAGATTGCGAACGTGCACCTGGATCACGGCCAGTTCGCCAACCGGCGTCAGTTGCGGCATCTGCTTGACCATCACCCACGGCTCGATGCGGTGATCGGCGATTACAACGTATTGGGCACGACGAGCCTGCCCGGCTTCGCCGACGTCGGCCCTCGTTGCGCAACGCACCGGGCGAAAGGGCTGGTGCCGCTCCGGCTCGACCGGTGCCTCGTGCGCGGTCTGCAGGGCGTGAACGCGGTCGCGCTTGCCTACGGCGCGTCCGATCATCGGCCCATCCTCGTCGATCTCGTGCCGAACGCGGGCCGGTTGGGCGAGCCCGAGATTACCAGCGCTCGAACAAGGGCCGGAGCGGGGTCGCGCCAGGCACCGACCGTCCAGGCCATCTGCATGGGCAGCTCATGGCGTTCGCGCCTGATGCTGGGACACCTTCTGGCCTAAGTGGCGGCACTGGATAACGAGGCGTTTCTGGCCGACGGCGCCCGGCGGATTGCCCACATCATTCCAAAACACTGCGATCGTTGCAGGCAATGGCGCCGTGCGCCATAGACTCCCCTGCGCGATCGCGCATCATAAACTTCCCTGGGCAATACGGATGGAGACCGAGGCTGGAAAGGTTCGAGGCGCCGCCAGAAGCGATGCGGTCCTCAGCATCGCTTTGCATGATTATGCGAACAGAGATCGTGAGCACGTCGAGCCGGATGGCGGAGGTCGGCCCGGCATGGGACGCGCTGTGGAAGCGCGGTGGCGAGAATGTCTTCCAGAGCCATGGTTGGATCGGCGCCTGGTGGAATTCCAAGCCGACCGACGACCTGACGCGACTATGCGTGGGGCTGTGTTGGGTAGAGGACGATCTGGTTGCCGTGATGCCGTTCACGACGCGCCGGCATCGCGGCATCCGCGTGCTCGAATGGGCGGCAAAGGACTGCTGCGACTATTGCGACGCGCTCGTCGACCCTGATTTCACGGAGAGCTTGCGCGCACTGGAACAGGTCTGGGCTGCGGTGGCGGCCTCCGGCGGCTTCGACCTTGCCTATCTGAGCCACGTGCGCCCCGACGCTGCCGTGCGCAATCTGCTTGATGGGCAGCGGAAAGGGATGACGTTCAGGCCGGGTCACCGGTCGGCCAGGAGTCTACAGGTCCGGAACGACGGACTTGATGGAGCCTCCTGGCTCCGTGGCCTCGACACCAAGGCTCGGGACGGCCACGCGCGTGCAATGCGCATCGTCGGCGAAACCGGACCGGTTGCCGCGAGGGTGTCTGAGCCTGGAAACGCCACCGACGCGGTGCTGGAGCGCATGATCGTGCTCAAGCAGCAGTGGCTGGCGAATACGGGCCAAAGCAGCACGATTTTAGACCGCAATGCCCTGACCTTGCGTGCCCTGGTCAAGGAGCTTGTGCGCCAGCAAGCGCTTCAAGTCTTCAGTATACATTGTGGCGACCGGCTGGTGGCGGCCCTGCTCAACATCGCGGCTGGCACGCGCGCGCAGGCATTCTTTGTTGCCCATGATCCGCAGTTCGATCACGCCTCGCCGGAAACGCTCGTGCTGGTCGAATACGTGGTCAAGGCGTTCGACATGGGAATTATGGAGGTCGACCTCCTCTGCGTCGAGGAAGAGCACAAGTTCATCTTCGCCAACGCGCGGGTTGACCTGGCCTCGTATGTGGGAGCCAGGACCCTCATTGGAAAGCTCGCACTTTCGATCGGTGAGCGGCTTGACCGCAGGCGCGGGTGAGTGGGCTTTGCGGGGCAAATACCGATCATACTCGCCGGCCTCATTCCCCACGAGGCGCGTGCTAGCCCACCCCGATCCCGGCCAGTCCCGGCGCTGCATGGTCTGTGCTAGCGCAATGCCCGTGGCTATGGTCGGCCAGGGTCTCCAGGATGCGGCACTCGCCCGCGACGCCGCCGCTGCAGGCATCCGTCATGCGCGCCAGCTCGATCCGCAGGGCGTCCAGCCGGCGCAGCTTGTCCTCGACCAGCGCCAACTGCTCGCTGGCAAGCGCGTGCGCCTCCTCGCATCGGCGGTCCGGCCGGTCGGACAAAGCGAGCAGCGCGCGGACCGCATCCAATGGAAAACCAAGCTCGCGGGCGTGGCGGATGAAGTTCAAACGCGCAAGGTGCTGCCCTCCATATACACGGTGCCCGCCTGCGGTGCGGGCGGCTGGCGGCAACAGGCCGACCTCCTCGTACCAGCGGATCGTCTGCACCCTGCAATGGGTGCGGCGGCCCAAGTCGCCGATGCTTAGGGACAGTGGGGTCATGCGCGGATCATAGCATAGGAGGGCTTGAACCTCTAGTCGCTGTAGGTCCCATACCTACGATGAGCAACTGGAGACGGTCATGCTGGACCAAGCAGCCAACGCGGCAGACGGCGGCGACGCACCCGGCGAGGCGCTGGCCTGGCGGGTGGAGGGCATGGACTGCGCCTCCTGCGTCGCGAAGGTGCGGACGGCGGTCGAGCGCCTGCCGGGCGTCTTCGGCGTCGAGGTGAACCTGATGGCCGAGCGGCTGACCCTGCGCCGCTCGGCGGGTGGCGCCGCCCCGGCCGCGGTCGAGCGCCAGATTGGCGCCCTGGGCTACCGCCCCACCCGGCTCGCAGCCGCGATTGCCATGCCGCATGGGCGGGATCACGACGATAACGGTCATCACGGCCACGACCATGCCGGCCGCATGCACACGCATAGCGGGGCAGCGGAGGCCGATAACCGGGCGGGCGCCGCCTGGTGGCGCACCGGCAAGGCCCGTCCCGTAGCCTTGTTGGGCGGCCTGATCTTTGCGGCCTGGGCGGCTTCGCACCTGTTCCCCTACGCGGCGTATTGGATCTATCTCACGGCTACGCTGGCCGCGGTGTTCCCGTTCGGCCGGCGTGCCCTGGCATTGGGGCGCGCCGGAACGCCGTTCAGCATCGAGACCCTGATGTGCGTGGCAGCCCTGGGTGCGGTCGTCCTGGGGGCGGCCGAAGAAGCCGCCGTCGTCGTGCTGCTGTTTGCAGTGGGCGAGCTGATGGAGAACGTGGCCGCCGGGCAGGCCCGCGCCGGCATCCAGGCACTCGCGTCGCTGATCCCGCGCACGGCCCGGCGGGAGGACGCGGGTGGTCGGATCGAGGAGGTCCCGGCCGCGTCGCTGCGCATCGGCGATCGGGTGCAGGTCCGGCCGGGCGACCGCCTGCCCTGCGATGGCGAGATCGTGGAGGGCCGCTCGGCCTTGGACGAGAGCCCCGTCACCGGTGAAAGCATGCCGGTCGCACGCGGCCCCGGCGAGCCGGTGATCGCGGGATCGATCAACGCCGATGGCGTGCTGCGGGTGCGGGTGACCCGGGCGGCTGCCGACAACACGGTGGCGCGCATCGTGCGCTTGGTGGAGGAGGCCTCGGCTTCGCGGGCGCCGACGCAGCGCTTCGTCGAGCGGTTCGCGCGCTGGTGGACGCCGGGCGCCATGGGAATGGCTTTGCTGGTGATGCTGGCGCCGCCGCTGTTGCTGGGCGGCGACTGGTGGACTTGGACCTATCGCGGCCTGGCGCTGCTGCTGATCGCCTGTCCCTGTGCGCTGGTGATCTCGGTGCCGGCCGCGATTGCTTCCGGCCTGTCCGCGGGCGCGCGGCGCGGGCTGCTGGTGAAGGGCGGCGCGGCGCTGGAGGCGATCGGCGCCGCGCAGACCGTGGCGTTCGACAAGACCGGCACGCTGACCGAGGGCAGGCCGTGTGTGACCGACGTCATTCCGCTGCGGAAGGGGACGGACGAACGTCGCGTGCTGGCCTACGCCGCGTCCGTGGAGGAAGGCTCGGCGCATCCCCTGGCGCGGGCCATCGTCGCGGCGGCGAAGGAGAGGGCCGTGGCGGTTCCGCCGGCTGCGGATGCGCGCGCCGTGCCGGGCCGCGCCGTGGAGGCCACGGTGGGCGGTCGCCGGGTCGCGGTGGGCAGCCCGCGCCATGCGGCCGAGGCGGGCCCGGGCCTGGACACGGCGACGCTGGCGCGCGCCGAGGCGTTGGAGGCCGATGGCAAGACCGTGGTGGCCGTGCTGCTGAACGGCGAGCCATATGGCCTGATCGCCATGCGCGACGAGCCGCGGGCCGACGCTGCGGCGGGCGTCGCGGCGCTCCGGGGTTTGGGCGTACGCGCCGTCATGCTGACCGGCGACAACGAGCGGACCGGGCGGGCCATCGCCGCCAAGCTCGACCTCGACGTGCGCGCCGGTCTGCTGCCAGAGGACAAGCTGCGCGAGATTGCGGCGCTGAAGGCACAGGGTCCGGTGGTGATGGTCGGCGATGGCATCAACGACGCCCCGGCGCTGGCGGCTGCCTCGGTCGGCGTCGCCATGGGCGGCGGCACCGACGTGGCGCTGGAGACAGCAGATGCCGCCCTGATGGGCGAGCGGGTTACGGGTGTCGCCGAGCTGGTGGCGCTGTCGCGCGCGACGCTCGCCAACATCCGGCAGAACGTGGTTGTGGCCGTGGGGCTGAAGGCGGTGTTCCTGGTGACGACGCTTGCGGGAATCACCGGGCTCTGGCCGGCAATCCTGGCGGACACGGGGGCGACTGTGCTGGTGACGCTGAACGCCTTGCGTCTCCTACGTTGGCGCTTCACTCCGTAGTGGACCCGTTGAGATCCGGTCACCGTGGCGATGGCGCCGGCCACAAACCCGAGCGGAAGGCCAAGCACTGCGGCGTGGTCGTGCTGCCGCCCGGCCGCTAACTGCGGGAAGCCGTTTGGCGCGGCTTCTTCTCGTGCGCTTCGGGTTCGGGCGTCATCTTCATCACGACCTGGAGGAGGGCAGCCCGGGAGGAGACGTCCAGCCGCCGGTAGGCCCGCAGCAACGCCTCCTCGTCCCCGGCCAGCAGGCCGAGGTTGCCCTGCTCCTCTTCAAGATACTCGGCTGGAACCGGCGTGTCGGGATCGAGGCCCACGAGGTAGGAAACCGAGGTGGCCAAAGCCTCCGCCAATCTGACCAGGCGTTGGCCGCGCGGTGGTGGCCGGACACCGTCCAGCAGCTTGCGGATGAAATCGGCGGGAAGCCCGACAGACCGAGCCGCGTCCTCAGCCGAAAGGCCGAGGCGGTCGAGCCTTCCCTGGACTCTGTCCGCAAGCTCCACGACGCTGTTCGACTCCATGTATTCCTCCGTCTTCGCCTAAGAACTACGTCGCCCAGCCGAGAACCGGACATCGTGACCGCCGGGTGCGGCTGGACCGCAAGGCCACGAACATTTCTTTGCTGGTGTCCGGGGCGCACTGCTGCGGGCAGAAGGTGCGATGGGCGGTGAGGAGCATGTGGAGCAGCAACGTAGCTCTGCGCGGATCAACGCTTGGTGTTTGGCGGTGGTGGCTGGCATGGCAGATGCCATACTTCCCGTATCTCAAATGAAGCGTTGCGCTTGCAGCGACGAAAGGTATCCATGCCTCCCACCACGCAACAGCTAAAGGCCGACATCGACTCCGGCAAGACTGGCGACAAGGTCGTCGAAGGATTCGACCTTGGCTTGTCCACATTGGGCACGGACGACGAGGCGGCTGGCTCGCCCAACACGCCGGAGCAGGTGGCGATGGCGCGTGCCTTAGAAAAGCGCGACGCGCCCAAGCCTCCTGCGGAGCAATCAGCGAACGTGTCCACGCTGGGCATGCCTGCACTTTGGATCATCGCCGGGGTGTTCGCAGCCGTGCTCGCAGTGCTGGCCCTGGTGATCCTGAATGGCCGGGGCTGAGCGGCACGGACCTTAGTTCCAGCCGCCCTGCGTTATACCGGCAGCGGCGGATTGGGTTGAGTCACGGCCAGTGCCGCCGAATGACCGGCATGGAGCAAGCCGATGGCAGACCAAGTTCCCGATATGCCTGGCAGGCCGCGCATCAAGCGAAGGGGCGAGTGGCTACAGTCAGCATCGAGGCGCGCTTGCTTTGATGCACGTCCTCGCCGGCCACGATGCCGGGGGTCAAGCCGCCGTCCGGACAGCCCGAACACTACGTGAGACATCAAGTCCAATGAGGAAGGATTGGCGATGCCGATCAGCGCCATGCCGCCAATCCTTCCGGGGTATCCAGTAGCGTTGGCTACTACCTCCTGCCGATCACGAAGCCTGCTGCGGCGGCAATCAGCAGAGTCGTCAGCGGCTTGGCGCGCGCGAGCCTGGAGAGGCGATCGGCAGCCTCGGCCATTGGGTCGAGTACTGCGCCATACCGGCTTTCAACGCTTGCCGCAGCTTGGTCCAGGTTGCTCTCCACCGCCGTCCGGGCAGCATCGGCGGCGATTTCGCCGAGCTTATCCTTCATGCTGTCGGTGACGCGGCCAGCGGCGCCCTTATAATTTCGATCCATCGGTAGCGTGCCTCTCCTTGCCCGCTCGGCGCGGGAACTTATCCAGTGTGAGACGCTTACCGAGCGGGCCGGTTCCACCTCGGTTGCCAGATCATTGGCGCCAAAGCAGCGTAATCGTGGCAAATTGTGAATCGGCGCCCTTACATCGGCGCCGCTGGCTTCCTGCAACAAGCCAACCAGGCCGCCGGCATGAAAGGCTGCTGCACGATGCCGGCTACCAACCTGCCCCCAACAAAAAGGAGTTCTTGCCGATGGCTCAGGACACCTCACTGCTTCCAGGCCGGCTGTTGCGCAGGCCCGGGCCGCCGAAGCTAGTCGAGGGCTTTACCCGACATTCGGGCTATTGATGCCGAGCCAGGGCAGCCTTGCAGAGCCGGAACTCGATCACCGCAGCGTCTACCGCTTCGACCCGCGAGACGGCGGGTTGCACCGCATGGCCGATTTTGAGCAGCCGAACGGTCTGTTCTTTTCGCCCGACGGCCGCACGCTTTACGTCTCCGATATCGCGCTTTCGTTGAACGAAATCCCAGGCGGGTATACGGGCACCACCCACAAGATCGAGGCATTTGACGTAGCCGAGGACAGCAGCCTCTCCAACCGGGCCTTCTTTTGCCACACCGATCATGGATACCCGGACGGCTTCATTGTCGACGCGCGCGGCTGGGTTTGGACAACATCGGGCGACGGCATTCACGTCTTCGCGTCGGATCGGACGCGGCTCGGTTTCTTTCCGACCCCCGAGACGTGCTCGAACTGTGCACTTGGCGGCCCCGGTATGACGCGCCTGTTCATCGCCGCCAAAAAATACCTGCTAGCGGTCGACCTTATCGGCTAAGTTTTGGCCCGCTCCCGTGGTGACAGGCAACGGAAAAACGATGGCCACTTTCGGCACGTCAGAAGTTCGTCATTCGGCTGCCTTCCGCGCCGTGCCTATGGCGGCGTTGACCCGCGGCATGACCTGTTCCGCCATCAAGACCTTCGAGCGGCGCGCCAGCGCGGGGTCGGCCCAGTCATGGCCGGCATAGAGCAGCGTTCCGAAATCGCCGATCTCGCCACGGAAGGCGAGAAGCTGGTCGGCGACCTTGTCGGGAGTCCCATGGAGAATCAGGCGGTCGCACACGTCGTCCAGCGTCACCGCGTCGTCGGACATGCTGCGGTCGTGCTTGAATAGCTCGGCTCGCCCGGCGCGCTTCATCTTCGTCAGCAGCTGGCTGTAGTAGAAACGGTAGGGGCTATCGGGGTCGGTCGCGTAACGCCGGGCGGTAGCCGCGTCATCGGCGACGAAGATGCTTTTGGCCACGCGCCAGTTGGCCGGGTCGGCCAGACGCCCGGCGCGTTCGCAGCCCTCGACGTATTTCGGCCAGTGCGTCTTCGCCCATTGCGGCATGAGGAAGTTGGCGGTGATCGGCTCCCAACCGCGCGCCGCCGCCTCGGTGATGCCCTTCGAGTAGGGGGCGACCACGGTGACGATGATCGGCGGATGCGGGGCCTGCAGCGGCTTCGGGATGATGCCCTGGCCGATGTCGGGGATCATCGTCTTCTCGGTCGTGATGTTCCAGAACTTGCCCTTGATGTTGTAGGGCGGGTCGCTGCGCCAGATCTCCAGCACTTGGTCGATGCCCTCGACGAACATCGCCTGGCGGTCCGCGCCCAGCGTGCCGAATGCCTCGGCGTCGGACGGCAGCCCGCCCGGGCTGATGCCGAAGTTGAACCGTCCGTCCAGCAGGTGGTCCAGCATCGCGATCTCGCCTGCCACGCGCGCCGGGTGCGTGTTCGGCAGGTTCACCGTGCCGGTGCCGAGGCGGATCTGCTTCACCCGGCCGACCAGGCTGGCCAGGAAGAGCACGCAGGAGGTGATGTTCTCCGCCTGGTCGGTGGTATGCTCGCCGACATACGCCTCGGAGAAGCCGAGCTCATCGGCTAGGATGAAGCTCTAGCGGTCCTCTCGCAGGGACTGGCGCCAATCCTTCTCCAGCGGATGGATGGGCATGGTGAAGAAGCCGAGCTGCATAGGGCACTTCCCGATCCTGCGTGTTCCGGAAACATAGGCGCGGCCACCGCGGCGACCACCTTATTCTTCCTACTTCGTAACAGCCTAGGTCCCGCCTTGATGGGGGCCATTGACAGGTCACGGGCGAGTACGAGTCAACGTGTCGATGGCACTGCCCGACGACACACTCTTCCGAGATGACGCCGCGACCGCCGCCGATGCGG
>JAABUK010006604.1_pt1 | contig 17218 bp, 22 predicted proteins | sample 5559141 | NCBI WGS metagenome assembly JAABUK01 (sample SAMN10711869, study PRJNA513367) | rock metagenome | isolation source: Antarctica rocks | place: Antarctica: Victoria Land, Pudding Butte nord | collected 2016-01-03 | reverse complement strand
TCGACGACCCCCGTGCCCTCGATCTCATGCAAAACTCAACGTTGCAGCATTAACACCATGCTCGATTGCATAGTGACCCGCGTCCGGACAGAGAGGAAGACGTGGTGAGTCAAGAAAAGACGACACAGATGTAGTTTCAGAGCCGTCATCTGCTTGCACTCGTCCATGCTGTAAATTACTACGCACAAAACCCACAGCCCTAACGCTTCCAGGTGTCTTAGCCACTCCTCCCATCATCAAGAATCAGCACGCCAAATTACCTGGTTAGTAACCCCATGTCTCTGTGGCTTGGACGCATGACGTCGTTGTCCTCCACATGCTTTTATCATGCGAGTCTTCCGGCGCCGCGATTCGAGCTCTTGTTTACAGAACATGAAGTCCACACACGGCACGTTGAATTCCCGGACAGCTTGAAGCAACCCGATAGCCAGAGCGATGACATAAGCTTTGTCCAGCTGATCTGTACGCCTGTGATGCTCTGGCCTCACTGGCAGAACGAGTACAAGGGCCGAGACGGGAAATTCGCCGTGTCTGATTGTTGTCTTGCCTCGTATCAAATCGCCTGCGATGTCAATCTGCAGCTGCTACCGCATATGCAACATCTATCCCCCCCCCGGTCAAGAACCCCTGGCTGAATTACTCACACCGATGTTTGCCGCGGAGCACAATCTGACCGAGGCTGGCCTCTCACCCGTAGCACTCAAGGCATCTGGGAGGGCAAACAACAAAGTGAGGGAAATATTGGGTTGTTTGGGTAGATTGTGATGTGTTATTCTCTAAGCATCGTCGTTCAATCAGTAGTTAATTATATGCACTCGCATGCGGCCCTTGCGCCCGCCTAAGAAATCAAGCTTCAAGGTAGTTAGTGAGAAGGCTTCAAGAGCCTCCTCACCTTAGTTCTTGTCCAGCCACGAGGTTTAGCGTGGTAATCATCTAGAAACACAACGTCCAGCTGGCAGACTCTGAGTCGGCTTCAGTTGTAGATGGTAGAAGAGTATGAGGGGGGCCACGACTTTGCACACAACCGAGGCGTAACGGTGTCGGCCTCATCCATAACTTGCAGTAACTTACTAGAGTCGAGTGACTCGATGCTGCTGCCTCCGCGGGAACCGTGGCAAGAGCTTCAACCTTCTTTCATCACCGAGGCCTGCGAAGCACTTGTCTGTCAGGACCATGGATTCGCAACAGCCTCCATGAGTGTTGCCCCGACTGAGTGAAGGCATGCCGCCGTAACGAGCAGGCTTCACAGGGCTTTGCGATCCTGACTGTGGTTCGGCGGTTGGGAGTTCTCTACCTCTGACATTCCCATCTCGATTTCAGTTCTGATCAAGCACACCTCAACAGGTCAACCAGTGGCAAATCAGAACATGTCGCAGAGACAGGTGCAGTCACCGCCATTCCGAGAAGACTATGGAAATCAATTTGCAGAGCAGGTCAACCGGGGAGCTGTGGAGCAAAGGATCAGTCACGGCCGGCGAATACGCTGCAGTCGACATGTCACCCACCCACCAGCGAGCAGCAAGCGGCATCCAGCAGCCAATGATATGTTCGTAGAAGGCCGAGAAGGTCGAAACGGATTTCCATGCGACATCCAGACGCAGATCGAGGAAGAAAAACCTGGCCTCGACCTGGGTTTGCGGCAGCCGACCCCGCTTTTCCCCTTCCTCTACTACGTGCATCGGCACAAATATCCCAATCAGTTCTTCGGCATCACAATGGTACCCCTCCGTGTGTAAGTAGAGTTCAACATTCGATCGTCGGAGGCAGGCGTTTGTATTTCCCTTGGTAGGCAATAGATCGAAAACAATAAGCATCAAAATGACGTTGGCGATAATATTGGCGGTCTCGAGCTATCTGTTAGAGCGCAGATTTTAGGCAGTCACTAGGCGTAGTGTCTTTCCATCTGGCTGGTTCCTGGGTCCAGCTCAAACCAAAATCATTCCACCAGTGTCAAGAAGTCAAGATAGAAAAGGAGGGTGTGGGGGACAACGCTCAGGCTCGCGGAGTCATCACGACCACCTCCACTGTCATGTTCTAGAAGCGTCTCAGGGCAACCAAAGTCGGTTCCGTAGTGTCTGATCTCGCCTGCGGACAGCAAGAGGCGCACCTGTCAACCGCATTCCGATCTTTGTAATTCAACAGTGAGAGATCATCAAACCCCTCGAGGAGATATGGACTGCATGCATGGAGAGAAGTCTTGGCTACCACCTGACACGCTCAAGCAGCTCAATGGAGCTCGTCCGACCGAGAAACCAACCTGCTCGACCATTCCAGATGGGTGGACGTGCAATAGACTGCATAGAGCCTACTCGAAAGAGGAGTGAAGGGATGAGAAGAAAATGGACAGGCAACGCGATGCAGCGAGCTCAAAAGGGAAGGGTCGAAATGGTCGGGGCGCCTCGCTGCCGCCAACGGCCAATACTTCTCGCCCCTGCATTCATTACGGCTGATGCTCCACTGCCGGGGTTGTAGCCTGGTTTGCGGCCTATCGAGCATCTTGGCACTGCCGCCTGTACGGAGCACGATGTTAAAGTGATTGGAGATTGGGTTGTGCAAACCTGAGCAGCGCGTGAGGACGAGGACAGACTCTGCGGGCATACTGGTAGAATGCTACTGTCAAATCTCCAGGGTTATACCGGAGGCTTGATACCAGAGCCAATTCTAGGTTTTGACATTTTCAGCCCCAGCCCAACAGAAGATTGAATCACCGACAATCGCTACTGTAAAAAGGCCGTTGGTCCCTGGTCATCTCTTTCCAGGAGACTGTGGGGGCGAACATCGAATTGTTCACCGCAATGCGAGGGTGAGAAAGCAGGGGGCATTCAAGATCTGAAGAGTGAGTTGAGGAAAAGCACGAGATTGGACTCCAAGCTCTGGAGGGCAAGGGCCATTTTGAAAGCACTTGTATTTCTAGACTCCAGCTGTGGTGAAGAACAATTGCAAAATTGACTGCAAAGTAACACATGTGACGAATACGCCATGAACCTGGACAGTTGACTCCCCTACCTTCGAGTGCAGCCGAGGAAGTAAAGGGGAGCCAGCTGACCTTGAAGAGCAACATGATTGTAGAAGTCTATCCCAACGCCGACCATGCTGGGGTGGTGAGGTCTATCTGGTATCTCGGTGTCTGCATGTAAGACTCTTCAACAAGAAAGAGACACTGGTCTCCGATTCATCACCATCGGCTCCGACCGAGAGGGGCAGAGTTGGATGCTGTGAAGCCACCACCTCTTCCACCTCCGCGGCCACGTCCACCTCCGTATCCACGGCCACCACCACCGCCTCCGCTGTAGCGAGCCATCTCCATGAGACGAGGGTCAATTTGTTGTTTGGATTCGGTCAACACACTGACGAGGTCACGAGCCTGTTTGGCATCTGCGCAGCGTGTCAGCATCCATCTCGAGAGCTTCAGGGCAGGTAAACTTACTGTCAGTGGTGAACAGCGTGATGGCGGTTCCGGTTCTTCCTGCACGACCAGTTCGCCCAATTCTGTGAACGTAGTCTTCTGAGTTGTTCGGATAGTCATAGTTGAACACGTGAGAAATGTCCCGAACGTCTTGAACAAATATGTTAGCATGACCGCACAATTGAATTTACAGTCGACCGGGCCACATTCGGCCGTGTGAGTCTAGATGCATCACTCTCTGTTACCTGGAGCATTGTCCAAATGTCCGAATATCCAAATGTCCTGGATAGGCACATGTCTACAGTCCTGCGGGAAACCTTGGATGCAGCTTGAGGATGTCAAGACGAGCCTACTCCATGCCGATGCCTGTCAAGGCACAGGCTAGAGATGAAATGCAAGAAGCGAATCATGGCAAACTGCACGGGTAGTCCAAGATTTCTCGGAACGAGGACCATACGGAGCCTGGACGAGCAATGTATGTAGACATACATATTGAGACGAGAGAGTAGAGCACCAATGATCACACGACGTCTATATGGTAAGAAATACAAGTAGGAAAGGAAAGGAATGAAGAGGGGGGGTAGCATTCAATCATACCAATACCACGAGATGCCACATCCGTAGCAACCATGATCGGGCTCTTGCCAGTCTTGAACTCATTCAAAACCCAATCACGTTCGTTTTGCTGCTTGTCGCCGTGAATAGCTGAACGCAAGGTCAGCAATGATGCATTTTTAGAGGGACGGAGTAACTCACAGAGAGCAGGCCAGCCATCCTGGCGAAGGAACCGAGTAATCTCGTCAGCGACTCGCTTTGTACCTGTGAAGATGAGGACTTTGTTGTTCCGATCATTCATAATCTCTTCGAGGTGCTTGGTCATACGATCTCGCTTCTCAAATTCAGACACGATCTCAACCTTCTGAACGATTCTGTGGTTAGCGGAAAGGTCCATGGAGCCAATGTTGACCTGGATATAGTCGTTCAGATAGTCTGCAGCAAGTTGTCGAACTTCCTTGGGCCATGTTGCAGACCACATGCAAAGCTGCCTGTCCGGTCGAATTTGACCCATGATCTTTCTAATTTGAGGCTCAAAACCCATGTCAAGCATGCGATCGGCTTCATCAAGAACAAGGTATGTCACACGACGAAGATTGGTCTTGCGAGATTCGATCATGTCAATGAGACGGCCAGGAGTAGCAATGCAGACCTCTACACCTCGAGATAGGTCACGGATCTGCTGGCCCTTGGGAACACCACCGTAGACACAGGTATTCCGAATTCGAGAAGATTTGCCGAACTTCGTGATTTCCTGTTGAATCTGGACAGCCAACTCTCGGGTGGGGGCAAGAACAAGGACAATTGGACCATCTCCAGGAGAAAGGAGAGGCTGTGCGTTGATGTGGACGATAGCTGGCAAGCAATACGTGAGTGTCTTTCCAGATCCAGTCTCAGCAATCCCGACAACGTCACGACCAGAAAGAGCCATAGGCCACCCTTGAGATTGAATAGCAGTTGGACGAGCAAAACCTTGTGCTTTTACTTCGGACATGACATAGCCTGGGAAACCGGCTTCGTCAAATGTCTCTACCGGTCGTGGGACATTTTTGCCCTGGACTGTGATTTCGAACTTTCGGCGGAAGTCCTCTACCTCGCGAGGCGATCTGGCGGTGATGTTGGGATCTTCCTTGTAGAACGATTTTTCAAATTTGGGCATAGTGGCAAGATCCCAGTGCTGTGTCTCTAAGCCTGCGCCAAGATTTGACATCTTGTCACCACCGCCGCCACCGTATGCTCCTCCACCTCCACCTCCATACCCTCCGCCACCGCCACCGCCGCTGCCGTAGGAACCGTTCGAGTAGCCATTCGCAGGTCCGTAACCATTGGACTGACCATTTGAGTAGCCGCCGCCGCCACTGTAACTTTTGAAATATTGTCAGCAAACCGTCAAAGGCGGAAAGAAAATGAAGTGAAGCAGAATCAAGTGAGGAAGGGGCCAGAGCCGGGCAACGCAGAAATCTCTCTGCCCAACCAAACACTATTCATAGGTTGACATAAAGAAACAACGAGGTAAGAAATGCTTAGACAATAGCGGTAGTTAACGAACTCACCCGTTAGAATAACCGCCGTAGTCAGTGCGTCGCGACGAATCGTAGTCACCGGCTCCGTAAGCCATGATTTGTTTGAAGGCTCAGTCTTGTCGATAGCTGGGATGGGATTTCTTCGCAGTCAAAGAGAGTGTTGGGTGATGGGGTTTTGAGTGTAGCGGATGGTGATGTGATAGATTGCGTAGGAGATGGAAGGTGGTAAGCAAAGGGTGAAGGCGAGGTTGGTTTTTGGGAGTTGGGCCTGAATTAATTTTTTTGTAGTCTAGTCCTAAAGTAGAATAAAGGACTAGTGCGCACGCCAAGCAATTTCTCAGGCCCTCTTTAACGTTCCGTCCAACCTCGTCAGGGGTTGCAATGGATTGATTGATTGTACGGAGCATCCAGCCAACAGCGAATATCAGGAAGATATTCACCGCTGTGTTGATGAACTCTTCAGCGATATCACCCATTCACAAACCGATCTGCATAAATTTTCTATGGTCATTAGTGCGCGCCAAACTCCCAGAATTGAACCTCCATTTCTGTTGCTCGGACAAATATCTTCACCAGCTCCTCTATCCTGACGGGAGACTGCTTGCAGATGCTTGATTCAATTAGAGCTGCCCTGGGTCAACCCTTGTTACAGGCTCGAAGCCGAAGTCCCGGTTGGTGACGTACCTGAGCCTTTTCGAACTGCCTCGACATAATCATCTGCCATATAGTTCTCGATCCACTTCCAGTACGGATTTCCCTCTTTCACGCTCTCGGCACTTGAACGGAGACGCTGAGCGGCCGCCCCGTATCCCAGCAGACATGGAGCGAGTGCCATTTGGAGAGCAAGCCAGTCTTGTGATTGCCCAACATCGAGTACATATCGGCTATATGCAACACATGCTCTGTAGCATTAGTGAGTGTGTAGGAAGTTTGACGGCAGTTTATACCTTGGCTCTCCTTCTGCTTCTCTATATCAGATCGTGACAGTCCGAACTGCTGACAATAATCAAGATGCAAGGACATCTCCCGTTCAATGTGCAGCACAATCTGAGCTGACTAGCGATATGTGAGCAAGCAACCATTTGCGTAATCGGAACCTCGACTGGACGTACTGCTGATATGGAGTCGATAGACGTGCTCTTGTATGCTGCTAATGCGTTCGTCCTTGCAAAGTGGGTCTGCGCAATGATCAGACACGCCTTTCAGGAGAGGCAGAACGACTTACAAGATATAAGTAGTCCTGAACGAGGTATCTCTTGAACAACTCATTTGGCAATGTACCTCTAGCTATTTGCTGAACGAAATCGTGTTGCGTATAGCTCTTCCAAATCTCCCTGACATCGGGCCTCTCAAGTACATACTCGATGAATCGTCCGCTCCAGCAAATCAGCAAGCGCACATGAAGTCGAAAGTCCTGGCTCTCCACTTACGGTACGAAAGGCAAGTGGTAAGCGGAGTGAAAATGGTTGATGGGTCCGGTGCCTTTCCCCATGTCCTTGCTCATCTTGATGCCCGCTTCGACATATCGACAAGCATCTTTGACAGCAGCTGGCACTGCCTTCCCAGAGGCTATGTTGGCAGCTATTGCCGATGCCAGCGAACAGCCAGTCCCATGCGTGTTCTTGGAAGTTGAATACTTCGCTTCCACGAGAGTATATTCGGAGCCATCGTAGAGTATGTCTACCACTAGTGAAGCATCCTCCTTTGATGCTGGCGTCGAATAGTCCTTTGCTAGAGGAATATGCCCGCCCTTGAGAAGTACTGCTTTCGGTCCGAGACTGTGAACTTGCTTAGCAAGAGCTTTTGCCTCGTCAAGAGTGCTAGGATTTTTGACTTGTTGGTCCGCATCTCGAAGTAGCAAAATAGCTTCTGGTATGTTGGGTGTCAAAACAGTAGTCATAGGTAGCAATCTTTCTCGTAACAACCGGACGGCATTCCCAGGGAGGAGCTGAGCACCACTGGTAGACATCATCACCTATGCATCTCATGAGTCCTCCTGACATGTTCCGGTTTTTTGCAAATTTTGGACTCACAGGGTCGAGAATAATAGGTTTAATATCATATTCTTTCAATCTTTCTGCAACAACCTCAATCGTTCCTGCTGAAGCGAGCATTCCTTGACTCATCGGCAAGTCAGCGTCCAGCACATATTTTCAACCTGCACAACGCGTCACAAGCACAAGGGAACCCCTTAGGCTGCCCCAGAGGGGAAAAGTAAAGCTTTTCTCGCCTGTTACATACCCATTTTGATAACGTCACATCCGATATCATCCATCACTTGCCTAAGCTGCTTTCCCAAGAAAACTGGGGGCACAATGTGCACATCCTCAACACCAAGTGTGTTCTGTGCCGTTAAGGCCGTTGTAGCAGTCATGGCATAGACCCCATGAGCGGCGAGTACTTTTTGGTCGGCTTCCAGACCAGCTCCACCGGAGGAATCCGAGCCAGCTATCAAGAGCACACGGGGAATCGACATTGCAATAATTAGGGATGTGTCATGTCTAAGAGAAGCGAAGGATTAAAGGGCTATGAAAAGATCGGCGTCAGTCTGGAACGTAGTTCAACGGTGAATCTGTGCCAAGGGTCTTTTTCTCAGATATTCACCTTCACCTTTCCTAGTATTCCACTTCAGCTGCTGGAGCAGTCAACCACAATGACCTTCAAGTTGACCTTTTACGGCTGCAAGACTCGCCGCTGCTAACTTGAACATACTTTGATTGTGATGACCATTAAACTACCGAGGTATACTCTGGCCTGATCAGATAACGAAGCTGGAGTACACGTCAAAGCCGACTGCGCTTGATGATGCATTCTCCCGAGTAGGAGTTTCCAGTTCCTGGTCAGTCCTGCCCATGACTACGAGGCTCTATGCACTCGGCTCCAATTCCTCCGGCCAATTAGGCATTGGCCATCACGAAGATGTCGACGTTCCCACACCCTGTCATTTTATTCGTATCCCGATGTCCTGCGCCAAGATCTCAAATACTGATCTCAACGGCAACGATGTTGATTTCAAGAGATCATGCGACCTAAAATCTAATGTTCGCAAGATTGTGGCTGGCGGAAACCATACCATTGTCCTCTGCGACAACGGTGCGGTATATGCTGCTGGCAATCGTGAAGCACTCGGGGAAGCCATCGATCTTGGATCGCAGAATCCTGGACCTGATGAATCGAGTTCTTGTGACCTGTCTTCATATTTCACAAGAGTGATGTGGTGGGAGGATTCCCAAATGCTCGATACTTTCACCGACGTCTCCGCTAGCTGGTCGGCGAGTTTCTTCGTCGTTGCGCCTCAAATTCAGAATGGGTTTGTTGTGCGTTTTGGTCAAATCTACGTCTGCGGAAAAGGCGAGAAGGGCGAGTTGGGTCTTGGAGAGAATGTCGTTGAGACGGCAAAGCCAAGAAGAGTTGCAGTATTCGGTTCTAAAGATTATCCATTGTACACGAGTATTGACCCCGACGAGGTTCCGCTGATACCGGGTATCCTGGCGGGCATTTGGAGCAGCGTGGCATATACAGTGACTTGCTCCACTGATGAAGTCCACATTTTTGGATGGGGGAGTTGTCGAAAGGGCCAGCTCGGGGGTAGTGCGAGAGAGAAGAAGGTGCTCTGGAAACCTACAAAGATCGCCGACGAGGACATCAAGCAGGACATCGAGATTGACAGGATTTTCATGGCGGCTGTGGGAAAGGACTTTACGCTCCTTCTGGGGACTCACGGAAAGCAAGATAATCGGGTACGGAAATGGAGACTGTTGGGTGGAAATAGCATTGTAAAGAACGATGGGGATGATGCGCGAAAATTCCTCGCAGATTTATCAATTCCAATACCCACGGGCGAGATAGCGTGGCTGAGGACAACTCCATTCGCAGGTTGGTCGAATGTCTACGTTCTGGAGAGTCGTACGCAGAAGGTGAAAGCCCTGGGACGGAATGATCGCGGTCAGTTGCCACCAGAGGAGCTGCCGGGAGTGTCAACCATGGCTGCAGGAAGTGAGCACTGTGTGTGTTTGACGTCTCAAGGCAAAGCAGTGGCATGGGGATGGGGTGAGCACGGCAATTGCGGAAGGAAGAGCGACGAAACAGGACAAGGCTGGAGTACGCTGGATCTCCCTTCTGCAGGCGCCGAGAGGATTACTGGAGTTGGTGCAGGATGTGCAACGACTTTCATTTGGACGACGGAAAGGTGAGGCACGCAAAGGCAAATCCGAACAATCAATCGAAGAGACCTTTGAGCTGCGACAACCTTTGCGTCGGCGCTATTCCCTGATGAGTGGACGCCTCTTTTCTGATGAGTCTCGGTACTTGGAGTGAAATAGCTGGCTCACTGTCTTGAATTCGCCGTCCTGTTTCTGAAAGCACAGAGCCACGTCCGCTGGCATCCCAGGTGACGAAGTCTTCCTGCGCTGCGGTATCGTTATCGTGTTCGTCCCAGAAGTGTTCGTCCTCGCCTGCAGGGAAAAAGAGGCTGTGCTGATCCAGGCTGGCCGAGGGGGCTGGTGGGGAGCCATTTCTGGAGGCCTGATGGAGCGTGGTGGTTGTGGTCATGGACTGAGTGGGTCGAAGTGGTCCCATCGTATCCTTGGATGACGTGGTTGCGGCTGGTGGAGGCATTATGGTGGCTGAAAGCGTGGGTGTTGGCTCGCGGTCTGCTGGGCGCGGCGTCGAGTTCTGAGGTTGTGAGCTCTGCGCTGGTCTGACAGATAAGTCCCTGGCCGGTGTACTTGTGCTAGAACCACCAGTAGAATTCGTATTGGCAGGCTGATCTCTTGTCATAAGGGTAAACTCGCAGAGAATGCCGTCATTCTCGTACGCAATCTGCATCGGTCTATTCCCTCGCGAATATCTTGCGGCGACGCTCACTCCTAACCCATCGGCATGGCTGACGATTGCACGGAAGTCTCGGACTACTATACCGATATGTAGACCTTCTTGAACGTTGAAATCGTTGAAGTCTTTTCGTTCTGTGGCAACGGAAGTATGCATAGGCTGTTTGAAGATATCCCTACCGTCTGTTATCTTCTCTGTGTAGCTCGTGAAGTTCACCTTTCCTTTCTCAAACGACCAGTCTAATTGATCCGTTTTGGCGCCAAAATACTCCACAATGTCACGGAGGGTACGCGCCGACGTGGTCCAGTAATTTGGTGAGCCGGCACTGTCAAAATTCGCCCGAAGCACATTTGTTGGCTCGTAGGTCAATTTGTAGGTCTTGACGATGCCATGCTGGCAAATCATGCGGAAGATGAGACGGCATTTGGCCTCGTCGGTAAAAGCCTGCAGTTCAAATTCGCACCGTTCAAGAGCTGTCTCCTTCTCCTTGATATCGGTATTTCGTTTCTTGAATATTGATAGTAATGCCTGCTGTGGTTCAGAGATTGACTGAAAGAGTACATGACAGCCACAGACCCTGTTCTGCAAGGTACAGCCCCACGTCTCCTCCGCCGTAGAAACGCTGAAGGTTTCGTCGGCATGAAATGTGTATTTGGTGAAAAAGGAGGCGGCATTCAAGGTAAAGCAGGCATGAGCGGATTTGGACGAGTTGAGACTGGAAATACGAAACTACGAAGATGAGCAGAAGGAACAAAGATAGGAACAGGCCCGTCTCACAATGCTAGAGCTGGCTTCGAGCGATATGTTTTCGTCGAATTTCACGAGACAGGATAAAATGTCGTGAAGTTGTCCGACTCCGCTGGGCAGCACAGTAAAGGAAAGAGAAGGCATCGTGTCCGGTCATGATGCCAGCTGAATATCAAGATCAATGCTGCTTGCTAAGCAGTCTTCATTTTACAGCAATCTGTCGAGTGCTGTCAACGTTAATGTTGGTGGCCGCGACGCATCAAGGCGTAGATAGCGCTTCAAATAACTAATGCATCAACGCCAGACCAAATTCTCTTGACATCGTCGACTATTCTCTACCAGACCGACAGGTTTCCTGTTGCATCTCACAATCATAGACCTTCTCCATAACCGCAAGACTTTACCTCTCTACAGCTCCAGCAAGAGCCAAAATGCCACTCCGCCACCTTCCCGAGGAAATTTTGGTATTGATATGCGAAGAGCTTGGTCGGAGGAGAGATTTCCCAACGCTGTTCGCGTGTGCCCTCAGCAGCGTATCACTCTCAGAGCCAGCCTTGAGAACTATGTACAGGATTAATGAACTGTCTCCCCTGATCAGCGAGACTGATGAACTCGAAAACCTTCGACGACATCAGCCAGGCAACTTCGCGATAAAGGCGGCACAACAAGAGTCCCAAGTTCGGAAATGGGCTCTACTTTGGCGATCCATCATAAGATCAAGTCTCAGCAAGACTTACAAGCCCTATTGTTTGTACATGCGCTCCTTGAATCTGGACAATCTACGCGATCTCATCCTCGAAGCCAGATTCGCGGGCAAGATTCTACAAGAGTTCTTTGCCAATGACCTTGAAGATTTCTACCTGCGCGTGGAACAAGTCTCTGTTAAGCCATCAAAAAGCAGACAGAAAAGTCGCTCGTCTCTTGACCTTCTGCCCGTCCTTCACGCAGTAGGTGAGTCTATCACGAAGAAAACCATGCTGCTTGAGGAGCTTAAAGGCCCAATCTTTTTGGACTTCCTTTCCAGATGGATACGGAGATCACCAAGGTTGCAATGTCTTCATCTACAGGACGGTCAAGCTCTAGATACAGAAGCTCAAGACGCACTGAGGAAAGATTGTCCCTTATTCAAAAGTCTCAGACTCTATACGTGGACGGGGCCAGCTACAGCGGATGGTCGCCTTGCAAACCTTTTGAACACAACTTCTGGTTGGCAGAACTTCGAGCTCTATAGTGGCTCAGACATTGGGAAGCTGTCTCTCACGGCCATGGACCATCACGCAAGCACACTTGTTTCGATGAAGCTGTTAGGGCTGAATGATGAGTCGGTCAAATGTCTTGGTTGTCTGAAAGAGTGCACCGCTCTTCAGAAGCTGGAGCTGGAGGCTTTGACGCCCAAGGCTCGATTAGAGGACCTTGAGAACGACGGGTTCTTGGAAATCGTATCATGGCTAAACAACTGCCACGACCTGGAGGAGTTGGCATTGGAAAACTTCTACGACGGACCATCAATCCTAGCTCAAACACTAGTCACACGCAATTTTCACCTCACCAGTCTCTCTTTGAAGAACTACGTTGCCTCTGGTGAGAAGGCGGCTGCATTCCACACAGCTCTTTCAGAACAAGCTTCACTTGAGAAGGTTTTTCTGAACGGCGATGGGGATGACGCTACATACGAGGAGCTGCAGATAGTGGTTGATGCTCTTGGCCGCCTTGGGGGACTACAGGTACTGGCCCTAAATCAAATGTCTGACAATTTCACGGATCAACACATCAGCAAGCTTGCCGAGAATCTTCCATGCCTAGAAACATTTTATCCCAGCGGGTTCGCAATCACAGACAATGTCTTCCCGGCACTGACCGGACTTAGGAATCTCAAAGACATGCAATTTTTCGGTGTGACCCATTTCACCAACGCAGGCATTGCCAATTTTATCTCCGGTCTTGACCCGGAAAGCAACAGGGGACTGGGCTTGAGCTTGTGGGCAGTTGACACGGATACCGCTCTCTCCGAACACGACCAAGCTTTCTTGCGTGACTTGATCAGTGCAAGATTGGATGGCAGGTTCAAAATGACGTTGTGGAGAGAAGCGGAATCGGACTTCGATTCAGAAAGTGAATGAACATTACGAGGCAAGAAAAATCTAGGTCTCATCCTGCTTAACAGCTTTTCGACAAGCTCCAAGGAAGATCTGCACAAAGCTCCAGACATCGACAAAGGTGTTATACATGGGTGCTGGTGCGATCCTAATGACGTCTGGCTTTCGCTCATCCACGACTACACCATTGCCATCAAGCTCCTTAAGAACAAGATCTAGCAATCCAGGCTCCAATCGCACGCTCAGCTGCGCACCTCTTTCATCCGCATGCTTGGGTGTGAGGATTGTGAACGGCTTATCTCCCGGAGGTGCATCAATTGGGAATCGTAGTAGCAAGCTTTCCAGATACGTCGTCAGGGAAACGGACTTTCTTCTTAGCTCGGCCATCGATGTCATGTGGAATATTTCCAGCGAGGCGATGACGGCAGTCAGATCCAGAATGCTGGGATTCGAGAGCTGGTAGCCTGCAGCTCCTGGTCGAGGGACAAAGTCTACTCGTAGGTCATTTTAAGAGTGCTGCAGAACCGCAATAGAGAAAACAAAGAGATACGTACTGTTGCCCATCTCGAACCTCGTCTGCTTGTCTGCTCCCCACCACCCGCATAGCCTGGGTCGGTATCCATCGTCTTTCCTAGAAGCGGTCATGTCCACTCGACCATGCTTCTCGTGCACAAACAGCGCACCGATTGCCCCCGGCCCCGAGTTTAGGTACTTGTAGTTACACCAGACGGCGAAGTCGACGTCCCAATCATGCAGTCTCAACTCCACATTGCCGGCTGCATGCGCGCAATCCCATCCTACGAGGATCGCCCTGGAATGGGCGTGACGGGTTATGGTTGCTATGTCTAGATACTGGCCGGTGTAGAATTGTACGCCCGGGAGTAAAACCAAAGCTGTGCTATCTGCGTGCGTGTCGATCGTTTGCAGTATTTGCTCAGTAGTGAGGATGGCTTTGGAGTCTGGTGGCTCGATCATGATCATAGCATCCTTGACGTCGAAACCGTGCTGGGAGATCTGCGACTCGACGGCGTACTACACGTTTGATGAGATGAGCATATCAGCCTTGAGCGGAAACGAGGCAGAGAACGGCAGGGAGAGTTGAACAGCACGTATATTTGGCGGGAAAACTACATACATGATCGCTAGGGAACGACTTCCCCTCCAACAGGATCTTAAACCTCGCCGTCGACGGCCGATAAAAACTCGCCATCAGAAGATGTAGATTCGAAGTCAGAGTGCCCATCACGGCAATCTCATCCTCTCGCGCCCCAACGACGGGCGCCATAAGCTTCGCCGCATAGTCATCCGCATCGACGAACGGGGGCAACGCCGAATCCGAGTGATTCCTGAAATGGCCAGTCACCGCCTTCGTGGACCACGCTGTCAGGGACGAGGAGATGTACTCTCTGGTCCTCCTCGGTTGGAGGCCAAGAGAGTTGCCGCAGAGATAGATGCAGGCTGGTGGAGGGCTTTCTTCTGGATCGCGAGATGAGAGAGTGGGCCTCTTCAGGTCGGCTTTGCTGGGGATCAGAAATTCGTTGCGGAGCTTGCTCAAGGGGTCCTGGGCGTCGAGTGACTCGGCGTATTCTCTACTGTGGGCACGGATGTCCACGTCTGGGGGAAGAGGGGGACCGTGCTTGATCTGCTCGACGTGGCGGCGTGAACCCATCTTGGACTTTGTTTCCTGGCGAAGGCGAGATGCTTCCAATGGGGCAGGTTCCTATTTCGAGCTTCTCTTTGAAGTCGGGCTTTGGTCTATAGAAGAGTAGTACGTAGGTTGAAAGTAGAAGACTTTTACGGATTCTGAGGCATAGGAGCAGGAAGTCAATGACGCAGAGCACGGAGGCCACTCGGGCACTTGATCAGTATAGTAAGTCCAAGCCCGGGACTAACATAGGTGCAAAACAATGGAATGCGTCCCCTCGAGGGGAGCAGGCGGCGTTATTAATCTCTGGGGCATCCAATGCCTACAATACGCAGAAATACTCCAGGTGGACGGGCCTGAATAACTAGGGCCCGTTTTGAGACACTTACTGCTTATTCAATCGCTGGGGATATGTTCTATTGAGTCGCAAACTAACGTTCATCATTGCTATGTAGCTAAGGACTTCCTTCTCGGTCTTCACCAAGTACCGTTCGAGAAGATACCTCTCCCAAGGCAACCCGCAACGATTCTCCTTCACTTCTTCAATTTTACACATTTACCAGATGGTGCCATTGCCCGCCTTTGGTTTTTCGAATCCTCAGAAATCCTCGGTTGGTGTCCGCAGAATGTCAGATAGCCTTACGGAGAAATGTCCACTGGTGGATCTGCCCGTCGAATTATGGGGGAAGATTCTTTCCTACCCTCCAGATGGATCCTGAGCCGCTAATCAACGTTCTCCTTCTGAATCGCCATTTCAACTCAGTCACCAAACTTCATGAAGCCCAAGTCGTGAGAGAATTCACGAAACACGCTGATCCGTTAGCCTACACGACCGTAATAGGTCCTCATCCTACGTTTGTGGCTTTCTACGCAATTCGAAAACAACAGAAATGTCTCGATTGGGTGCGTAGTAGGATGTAAAGTGCAGATCAGTCCAGACTTTGTTTCCAAGACTCAAATTCCGGGTGCTTGTCCTTTAATTCTACTTGCCGGACTTCTCCTGTTCTGTCAGCTCTACCTCTTCAAAAGCCTAAACGAAAAGATCACGTACATCGAGAATTTATCTCTAGAGTTCTGGGCTTTATTGGATGTGTTCAAGATGTTTTTTAATTGCGTCGTGGACATTCATGTGGAGGACATGTTCCCAGACATTTTACCGGAAAGTCCACCGCCAGAACCGCGCAACAACAACCACGGAGATATATTCGATGTGGCATGTTTTGTGCCTGAAGTCATAATCTTTTCCAGTCGGCAGGTTCTTCAAGACTGCCTCTAAAATCATGAGAAGTTCATTGAAAGTAAAGAGATGTCGGTCATTGAGTGGGCCCGTGCCTTCTCTGCGAGGTATCATCTCGACATGAATACGGTCAACTTGAGATATATTCCAGCCGGCCATTTACACTCGAAGTTCTCTTCAGGTTCTTCGGACTCTTCAGAAGAAAATGAAAAGTCCACAAGTACATTGACGGACGAGGGGGAGAGAAAGTTTCTAAAAGTGAAGCCCGGCGTAAACAATGCCTCAACTGCGTCAAGGCCCTACAGGGAGAGATTCCGTGGTGATGTTTTGGAGTCGCAAATTTTAAACCTATCGAGCTAGATTTTAGTGACTTCGTAGGGATTTATTGCTTCGGGCTCTTGGTGGAGATAGATTAGGATCTAGCCAAATATGACAAGAAGAAGAAGAAGACAGACAGTGCCTTAACTCACCAACATTCGCCAGTAGCTAAGTGCCATTGGTGGGAGTATCCTCAGCCGGACCAGCAAGCATAGAAAACTGTCCTCCGCACCCTGCGACGGTCAGCCTCTTGTGCTTCACAGCGCTGTTCTCTAGAAGCGTAGCCTCCGTCACAGGCTCATCTGTCCCAAGCCCAGTCCGATAATTTGCAGAGAAGCCCCAAGAATATGCCTTGCCCTCCTTGCTGATCGCAATAGAAATATCGATGGCAGCTGCGACGGAGATCGCTTGGATACCGGGGATGATGGTAGGCCTCAAGAGAATACGCGGCTTTCTGCGGCTGTCGAAGAGGAGATCTTCTTGAGGCAGACCTTCCAATTTAATACCTGCTTGAGCATCATCGCAACGGCCCCAGATTAAGAGCTTGCCATCGTCGGTACAGGCGATAGAGTGATGATTGCCACCCTTAATCTCCCTAATCTTAAAAGGCCTGAGGTTCTCGACTATAGTTGGTTTCGCAATGAAAGCATCGCTCTCAGCTAGACTATAAAGATATCACTTACACTAATCAATTGTTTTATAACGGTTCCCTTGGAATATTTCTAGTGCCGAGCCAACAATATTCCTGCCCCCTCTCGTGGTAATAATGTTCCGGGAGGCGCTGTTGCCCATGGGGGTCTGCTGGACATGGGGCTACCTCAGGTTACAGGAAGTGCTTTGAGCGAGTGCGGGGCCGAT
>JAABUK010006603.1_pt1 | contig 17218 bp, 21 predicted proteins | sample 5559141 | NCBI WGS metagenome assembly JAABUK01 (sample SAMN10711869, study PRJNA513367) | rock metagenome | isolation source: Antarctica rocks | place: Antarctica: Victoria Land, Pudding Butte nord | collected 2016-01-03 | reverse complement strand
ACACCTGCACAAATTGTTATTCGCTGCATATGCTTGGATGTAGCCTCCGATGAGACGGGAGACGGGAGCATATTACCGATCCGACTTGGGAATGTTTGTTCATTGTCGATATTGCCTTGTACCCAAGTCATCAAGTGCTCGATGTATTCCGGTGCAGGCATTTTCGTCGGCCGCTTGAAGTTTTCAGCGTCTTGCCAGAGATATTCGAATCTGAACCCATCAGCTGCTGTATCATGGAAAATCAACGACGTCCTTCGAGCTGGACATACTCATCTGTAGCTTTCATTTCCGGACATGATTGAGGCGAGCAGAATTCTGTGATGGAGCCGTAGAGAAGGTTGATCTGATTGTAAAAATCCACGACTAGACCACGTTATCAGCTTGCGCTGCGCCTGGAATTCGCCTGGCTTGTATACATACCGTTCACAGCCAGCCATTCATTCAAATCTTCACCTTCCGGCAGCTTGACAGCTTTTCTCAAACTTCCGCTTCCAAGTGTGGCCTCTGCGAATTGTCTCAGCTGATAGCTTGTTGTTCCCTTGTTGGCGCGTGCGGGCTTGAATTGATTTCGGGACCGGGCATTGCTAACGGGCGAAGAACAGTCAACATTCAGATCCTCAAGCAGTCTGCGAGTAGCTGGTGAAGAAGAACGGTGCGCAGGCTCGGGTGGTTCAAGAGTAGCATAGCTGTTGATAGTGAAGCAGGAAGCGGATTGCTTCAACGTGCAGTGGGGAGGCAGTGCCTGAGCTGGTGGAGAGGACTGGAAGGGCACAAACATTGTTGTTATGAAGGAAGCCATTCTACCTGACTTCCGGCAAAGGTGTCTATTGGTATGGAGGCTCTGGCGCACATTCCACCGGTCAGCAACACTTTCGTGCCTCTTCCGTAGCAAATACTAACCGAAGCTCGGATTATTCTTCTAATTCGTCAACACGCATCGGCGAGAGAAGATAGAGACTCCACAAACTTCGTAGAGAACGTGAATAAATTATAAATGAGTTGGAAATGTAGCAACTTTTTTTACAAACCAAGCAGGAGTTGCTGTGCTTCTATCGCAAAACTACGTAGGTGGTTGTGGGGGCAACCATGTAAACATCCGCTCAGGAACTCATGCACCGTACTAGATAGACTTGGACGCGATTGACATTGTTCTTCGCATCGTATAACTCAAATTGCATACTTATACCTGACGACCTCAATCGATGTCAAGTCTGCGGTTCCCGTCTATCCACCAGACCTTCTGGCATAATCTATCATCGCGCCGCTATACATAAGCAATCGCATTGTCCGAAACAGAGATATACCCATCATCATACACGGTCCATCATGACTTTTGCCTAAAAATCCTCAGCCCTGCCACATAGGGCGAGCGTCATGTCATAATTTCATCGCCTTAACCAGTCAAACTTCTTTCGGGATGTATCGCCGGTTCCAGTTGGCTCAACCTGTAAACTCCGTTCATAAAGCTCCTCTGACAAATCCTTCAGCCAAGTCAGCGAAATCGTACCCTGTGTCCATATTCGTACCACTTACCTCATCACCTTGCGCCATCTTTGTCTCAAGCACTAATCTCATCACCTCATCATTCCGTGGTAGCTTGTAAGGCTTGTCCTGACTCCTCTGCATACTGATGATGACTTCGCCCATGATCTCAAACTTCTTCCAATTGATCCGGTCGCCTCGTGGACCCACAAAAGTCCGGTTGCCTGTCTCTGCTACGACAAGATCTTTGCGATAGACGGGTAAGAAGGGAATACGTTCTGAAAAAGAATTCTCCCAAGCCATGCGATAGGCACTATGAGACCGCATGGTGCCCATCAGTATTGTCAACCTCATGTAGTCCTTTCGGATCTGCTCCGGCACAAGCTCCCAAGTTGAAGTCAGACGATGCACCGCAGTACCGTTAGTGCCAGCAATGATCGATCCCAGAGTGTTGTAGTTGTTCAGTTGTCGCACCTTCCAAGCTACTGTTATCCATTTCTCTAGCATTCTTGCCCGATGTTTTGGTTTGTCTCGCAACAAAACCATACCAGACACGAAACAGAAGATATGATTGAAATGGTCTATCATTCGATGGACATTCCCAAGGCTTTTTGCTGCCTTTTCGGCGTCACTCGCGAGAATGACATGTCGTACCAAGTCACGAGGTCTGACAGAAGAGTACAGGATCCAATCTATTCGGGTCAACTCCTTCGCGATCTCATCATCAGGAATTTCCACAAATTGATGCCATTGAATCTTCGACAATCGCGTGCGTGGGATAGAAATCAAGGTCTGCGCTTCCTGACGAGTTTCATCGTGGGGAAGAAGGGCTGCTAGTGACTGGTTTGACATGTTGGATGATCTGACAAAACTGGGTCGCATCGACGGTGCCCCAGACCTTCGAGTCAAATCTTCATGTGAGCCTTCTAAGGAGCTCTGTTTCGAGGACTTGAGAAGTTCTTCACTTGATGATTTTCCGGTGCGTATTGAGGGTGATGTTGCCTCAGACTGACTGTGAAAAGAATCTTCTGCTTCATTGGGTGCATCGAGGCCGTCAAAGCGACCCCATTCTGCATCTTCATCTTCCCTTGCTCGCTCCAAATGATTCGAAATTTCTTTCGCAGCATAGGCGAAAACCCTGCTTTTTTCAAGCCTGCCGACGAAAGCGATAGCATCCTTTTTGACGCTCGGTTGTGCAAAATCTCCAGCATAGTCACCAGTCCATAGTGCTAGTACTTGAAGGTATCGTAGCTGCTGGCCGACCTTGATCAATTGAGCGTCATTGGCCTGTTCAACAAGACCAAACCGATTTGTGATTGCAGAAAAGACTTGCCAAGGGGATGAGAATTTTCTGTATAGACAGAGAAAGACAGGTACAAATTTCCCATCTTGCTTCGTCATTGGCAATGCTAATAATCGGTCGATTAGTTCGTCGAATGAGCTACCAACGTCATCACGTGCAGACTTCGACGCTTCCGGTTTCTCGACCGTGCGTGAAGGTGGACTGTGCTCGCCATGCATAGACTCGTCTTGCGACTCTTCTTCCATAATCAAGAATGTGTTATGAGCTTGACTGTCAGCCGTGTCAGGCCGCAAGACACTTGTTAGGCGAGGAGATTCAGAGCTGCTCGGATCGTCTTGATCCTGCCTCTCAGAAGACGAAAAGGAATCATCAGAAGGGAGGCGTAAATTTGAGATCGGAGTTTGAGGTTGCGAGCGAAGTAATGATGGTAAGGTTGGATCCGATGCTGGAATATCCATAGCGAGTAGACGAGATGGGCTTGGCTCATTCAGTGCCTCCACCACAGGAGTAGGACAACCCTTGGTGTCAGATCCAGACAAGTCAGATGAGGTGCGATAGTGCGTGTTGAAGTTGTTGATCGGTTGCCCGACTTCCACGGGCGGATCCTTACCTTTCGAAACTGGGGCCCGATTTCGAACACTGCTCGAAGGGTTGTTGACAGCCGAAGCTACTTCGAGTTAGTCAAGCATCGATCAGGAAATCTTCCAGTCAGCAAGAGTAGGAATATCCCCGAACACAAATGTTTCCCAAATCAAGTCTGAGATTTAGGGAAGTAGGGCGGTCACCTAGGATATGAAAGCCACAGACGGACAGATGGTTTCTGTCAATACGAAGACTTCCAATGCGGAACAAGACAAACAAAGCGCTCAGTCGCTCCGGATGCACGTAGACTTGTGCCGGCTTAGAGTGAGCAGCAACGCAAATAGAAATACAACATTGCGTTGAGGAAATCCAAGACTGCTCACCTTTCCTAGACTTTAGAATCGACCTCAGGACGATAGAGATACATCGTTTCTGGCTCTCAGGAACATTCGCAGAAGCGGAGCATGTTTCAATCTTATTGAAACGGCTTCGAATTTGCTCGTTGAAGTCAAGATCCACTTGACGGAGCTGTGGGGGGTTGTCCTCTTTGCAAGAAATCAACACGCGACAACTCCCAGATCTGCTCAGTGCGCCTGGGACGACTGGGTCAGCGACGATCATGGGAAGCGGCAGAATATTTAGCATCGCGATTGAGCATTGGTAGAAAGGCTCCTGTAAGTAGCATTGACGTACGGGTCGGACCTGACTCACCTAGAATGTCTGGAATTTCGATTACACTGTCCCCATTCGTCACATCATAAAGGATCAGTACTCCATCAATATGAGGCAGCTTCTCCTCGTCAAAGAGCGTCGGCCACGTAATATTGCTGCTGTCAGTGATTGTGATATCATCTATCAGCACCTCACATAGCCGGACTACGTAGATCACGCCGTCCAGGGACATCTTCTTGCTTGACCATGCTGCTGGCGCTTTCGCTCGAAGATCCAGGGCTCTCTGAATGAAGGTTGACTTCCCGACCCGATGGGTTCCCAGCACAACGATATTGACCTGAGGCAGATTTGCATTCTTGCTGGGCTGGAAATCAAACAGTCAGCATGCGAATGCCAGGCAGCAAGCGAGATGGCACCGGGGCAAACTCCGGAGATTTGGGACAGGCCTCTCAAAGGGCTACACACATCTTCGTTGCGATTGACAACTCCATGTGCAATTCGCAATTCTGCTGCCAAGTGAGTCGACTGAGGCGACTGATAAGAGCGGGAAAATGGGGCGTCTCTGATTGAGGTCCTGGAGTCCCGATCAATGACCCTGAGATCTGAGACCCGGATATCGTCTTTGCGTTGAGTCTGACCCTGGCCGTGAGACTGGGTCTGACTGGGGCAACGTCGAGTCACCGCCGGATTAGAATGGGTTCGGTCGACCAGCTGTGGCTCTGCGTTTGCAGGAGTAGGCCTCGAACTCTTAGGCTCAATTGCAATCGAACGTGACTCCATCATCGGCAAAATGCCTAAAACACGGACATGGGTGGAGGGTGATGATGCATGCGTGGTTGAGAGTGAAATTCACGAGATTCAACAGCAAAGAGCTTGTTGTGCATCGCTCGACCACGCCATGGAGGAAGTATCTAGAATTGAGAGATGGATTCGTCATCACAATCATCTCGCAAAGGCATGTCTGGGAAGCGAGTCACAATTGCGATACCTCGAAAACCGGAGGTGCACCGAAAAGGCAGCCATCCTCCATGGTGGGGGACTCGGGGGAGGGAAGTCTCCTTGGTTGGCGTTGGAAGCACACCAAGCGCCTGTTATGTCTTGACATCCTGTCCTGCAGCACAAGTTCACAGTTCACAGTTCTCTCTCGTGTCCACCAGTACCAGGCCCGACTCACCAGTACCAGATACTTATCCCGTACCAGAAGATTATCCCGTACCAGTAATTGGACAATGCCCCTACTTTCAAAGAGAGTGATCTAACATGCGTGAACCACATGCGACCGTTAAGCGGATCCGTTTCATACAACTTCAAGGATTTCATGCCATGCGACACCATCGGGAAGCTTCAGATGCTTTGATAATCCTGCTGTTTACGGCCATCAAATTTCGACGAGATGACTTGCAGGCCCCTCGAGCGATGAGTGAACCCTGCTTCTACAACACCACTAACCAAGTCTACGGGCACGCTATTGGAACCATGCCGCGCCCGTTTGTGCTCGTGTGGAGAGAAGAGCTCGGTGAGACTTTGGACAAAGCTCAAATGTGACCTCTCACGTGATCCTTGCGCAGCTGCAGCCTTGCCCACGGCAATGGGGAAGATGTCTACTACGTATGCTGCAGTTACCCAGGAGGAGAATGAAGAAGCTTCTGAGTCTGAACCTAACATGACTAGATAAACAAGCCGCTCAAATCTCATTTTGCTGCGCGGCAACGGGTGAGGACACCAGGTAAACCTTGCCGCTTTGGAACCGCTAAGTCGCCATCACGCCAATACCTCACACTAATATTTGATCTTAACCGTCCGCGCCGCCATTCATCTCGTGCTGTGACACTCGAGCACGCAGTGTTTGGCCAGGTTCTCCATCACGAGACCTAGTTAGCGAAGCATCTTGAACTGCCACAGTGCCAGCACTGGACTCAACCAACCAGTGTGGCGCTGCCGCTTCGTGAAATCGTGAGGTGCCTGGAAACTTGGACCAGCAATTCAAGATCTGGCGTCTCTTATCTGAGCCTTCAAATTTCAGGCTGCTGCTAGTGTACTGTTGCGGGACCTTGTAGAACCGTCGAGAAATTGACGCGTAAGAACTGACCTTTCCTAAGGTTTCACCAATATTCGAAGCACGAGGGTTGATGAGGCTCTCCACCCGGTGGTTGTAGACTGTCTGGTGGGTGCCCAGACCATAGTTTTGCCGTATCGAGTGCGCCAGCCAGGAGATGCGGAGGCACGTGGGAAGGATTCGATCGAGTTCTGGCCAGGTGTACCGGCATAAGGCAGACCAAGCAGCTAAAGTGTCTGCCTAGAGGTCAACCTCAACCATCAACCAGATCGGCAGGCCATTTCGATTCCTCTGATCTTGCGCGCAGGTTAGAGGTCCACCAAGCGCAATGCAGAGAAGCGTACAAGCTCCATCATCAGAGAGTGAAGCGAAAGGAGGCAGCCAAAAGTCTCTCGGCAGAGAGCAACGATATTGATAAGGCCAGAAAATTGGGCAAGCTAGAGAGCATTCCACAGCGGGAGAGCGAGAAAAGAAAGAATGTTCCGACATTGATTTCTGGTACTGGTCCGAATTCATTGATAACGAATCTTGCGCTTGTGCCACGGGATGAAACAGTCAGGGGCCCCTCAGCGACCCAGATCGCGAAAGTCAGGGCGCAAAGTGTCCATCAGCCGAACGTCTATCGATCGTGCCGGAAAGTCTGAAAATCCCGACAGGCATAAGCTTGACAAGCCAACATTGAGTTTGCAGCGGCAATCACGTGCCCACAAGCATGATGAAACAGAGAAAAATGAACGCAGGAAAGGCTATCCGAACAAGTCGTTGCCCTTCAAAATTTATACTCTAGAAATTCTGCTAGACTCATGGTCCAAGAATGTAGCATTGCAAGTCGCAGACAATGCAACAAGCGAAAGTGATTGCACCTTGACGATCGGTACTTATGTGCCCAAGAATGCAGCTTTAGGCCTGGCAAGGACAACAACACAGGGGGCGCACGAGCGCGCCAAGCTTTCAAGACAACTGTCACGGATACTGCCTTCCAGCCTTGAGGAAAGTAAAGGGACGCAGCTGCGAAGCCGTCCATGACACGACGTAGATCACTGCTCGTGATGTTCAAATGACGGGAGGGTTGCTAAGCGCCTTTATCGACGGACGGCAGTCGAATAGGAACAAATTTCTCTCATACCCCTCTGATGAGGCCCGCATGAGCAGCTCTCGCCAGGTCATACCACGAGGAGCGGGCAAACGTCCGGCGACAACAGGTGTAAGACAGTGCGGCGGGGGCCCTGGTCAAGACTGTCTCATTATTGTTGTTACTGCGTTGGCGCGTCAAAGGTCGATGTTTTGTGCGGTTGCATTGGATTGAGGGTCGTCTGTTCTGAAATTCGTCACAGCCTTACAGAATTCGTTGAGACCAGTAGAATCTGCATCACTTGCTTCGAGGTGCCATCGAAGCCTTTCTAGACCATTCTCTATGCCCCTTTGTGATGTCCAACCTTGATTGTGCGCCCGATCGCGACTTTTTTGATACCCTCGACCACGGCTGCGAGATGCAGGATTCTCCCTGTAGAAGTTTGAATGCTGCTCAATGTGATGATGCTCAAGGGTTGCCTCGTAGATAATGCATAGCTGCTTTTGCAATCTCGGAAATTGGATGAAGAGCTCTTGAAGCTCAGGTGCGGTTGTGATGGAATCAATGGGAGTCTGCTGACTTCCCTGAGCTAAGGGACCCCCATCAAAGGATTCTTCATGACATTCGCTTTTAAATGCTGCGTCAATTCGAATTTTGGGCTGTCCTCCACATTTCGCCCTGTGGTCTTTGGAGCATGGAAGAGAACAAGCTGCAATTCAGTCAGTTGCTGGAATGCCACAGTGTTCTAGTTGGAGATTGTCATACTCCGAGCGTTACAAGCGGGACAGCGGTATTTGAACGGCTCCTTTGCGCATATCTGGCACAGAGATGACATTGCTTAGTTGGAGAGACCCGCGCATGTATTGAAAACTTCCAGCGACGGAAGATTATTGCGTCATGGCTTACTTAAGCGGTTCGGCCATAACTTGATGTTCAGCTCTCGAGTTCTCAGTATCCGGCATCACGAGGTCCGCAATAGCCAAATGGCGTCGAAGACTTTCTCTGCCGTAATTAGAATTGCCAGTGCAACCTCGCAAAGGAGACTTGCAGTCAGAGAAAGACTATTCGCAAGCTCTCTAAACCGACTCTATCATCGGGCGGCAATACCCACCATTACAGCGTCTCAGAAAAGCCACCGACCTTTGCTTCAGCAACACTGTCAGCGAAAGGCACTCGATAGCCCTTGTGCCGGAAGACGAACGATCTTCATACAAACTCAGACCACACCTAATACTGATGTAAGTGCAATAAAGCGCTTGGAACACTAATGGATGCTAAGACTCGCATCAGGCATTGAAGTTTCTCCCAAACCATCCAGTACTGCCTCAAGGTTTCCCATCGACTTTTGTGGAATATACCTCGCCTCGATCGACACTCGCGCCGCCTCATCCATCCCCGCTTGCCGCGAAATTACTCTCTGTCGATGGAGTTTCCTCTATTTTCTACGGAGCCGATTTCATCACCGTCACAAAAGCTTCCGATTCCAACTGGGCACATATCAAGCCAGAGGTATTCAGTCTGATCACCGAAGCCGTGACGTCGGGCGAGCAGATGGTCAATATTGTCGCGAAAACATTGGCCGAGAACGGGCAAAATTCTAGTGGAGAAGACACGCTGGGTGCCAGTGATGATGATAGTGAAGTGGTGTCCATGATCAAAGAACTACTGGAAACCCGAATAAGACCAGCCATCCAGGAAGATGGCGGAGATATTGAATACCGCGGCTTTGAAGACGGAATGGTTATGCTCAAGCTCAGAGGAGCATGCAGAACGTGTGACTCGAGCACTGTCACGTTGAAGAACGGCATTGAGAACATGCTTATGCATTACGTGAGTTTTCCACATCCTGCCAGCGCTGTTCCACCAATAACACTCATAGATTGAGGAAGTCAAAGGCGTGAATCAAGTGCTGGACCAAGAGGAAGAGATAGCTATGCAGGAGTTCGCCAGGTTTGAGGAGAAGCTACGACAGCAGAAAGGTTCTGATGCTGTAGCGTCAGCAGTAGGCAAAGGGAGTCTTGACAGAGCAGAAGCATAAATTTTGATTTTATGAGCAAAGTTGTCATTACGCTGGACCAGTCGACTGGCCCCCCAAGTTCAGTCTTTTGAATGTTCAGTGTGCTTTTAAAGTGCCACGACGGACAAATCCTGGAATATGCTAAGAGCCACTGGATTTCAAGCAACGCTTTGGAACGATTCATGGCATATCAAACACGTTGTCCTGGTAGTGTTCTTGAAGGGTTTTCTTCTGCCGGGAGCAAAGGAAAGTGATGTCCACGTGAGGCGGCTTCAAGCGAGCAATGCCACTGTCGATCCGGCAGGGTTTTCACCACGACATGTCATGAAAGTGGTTGGGTCAAGGGAACGGCGATGCCTTGCATGCCTGTCCCAAGAAATGAATAGCGGGGAATACGTTCTGCTGGGAGGCGGGGTCGCTGGTAGCACATCGCAATAGTGGCTTCCAGGGGCCAATATCATCGAGATCTTCCAGCAATTGAATGCTGCTTTCGCATGATGACATCAAACACATCCTGACTTTGGAGCATGTCTGCCCATGACAAGGGAATGGTTCCATGTCTATACGAGACTTGAGGTAGGAAGAAAGAGGGGTCGGCAGCCGCATGTTGGAGGAAGCCGGATAGGATATGTCATTGGTGGACTCCCACGAACAGGATCAAACCATATTGGATGGGTCCATTTGGCTTCTCTCTTGCGGAACCGCGGAGATTCTGGAGAAGAGTCATCGACGATGAGAACTTTGTTTGACATGAGACTCGGCAACAAAGTGGTTGAAAAGAGGTGGGCTGATCAAACGCACCGACTGCGGCCAGTGGTGACACTAAACACCTGGGAGGCTCTAAGGTTGCTAGAGGCAGATTTGCTAGATTAGGGGTCAAGTTCCTTCGCTAACCACTAGTTACTTACCCGAACCGAGCCTATTTTAATGTCCCCAATTAAGGTGCAGGCTTTCTCCGCATTGTGCCTCAACGACTGAAGACTGAAGACTACTTCTATTTTCCCTTGGATTTTCCCTCACACGTCATAAAGTCCAACTCAATCCTCTGAGTGTGAATAGAGATCTTACTCAAGTCACAATTAAACTACTTAGGGTCTTAGACATCCACTTCCTGTTACCGTTGCGACGTCAAGCGCCTGCTTGCTCCACGCGCATCTCGTGGAACTTCAACCCACATCTTCTGATCACGCCCAACCCAAAGGTCGTGCCTCGGCCTCACGACGACTTGACCTCATTGTTGACCACGAAACTCGGCGAGGAATTCTCGTTTCCCTGCAAATTTTGATGGCGGTGATAAGAAAGTGGTCTGCACCATTCAGCTTCTTTCTCTGACTTCCTCCTCACTTTGGTGCACAGAGTACATTGCGCAAGAGACGATCCATATATTCAGTTGCGGGGACGAGAGGCCCAAGGACCCTTCATTACCTATCAAAGATCGCTCTCGCTCTTTGGCCAGCTTGCCGGAGATTCAGTGGGATTCTGTACGATCCTCCCCGCCACAAATCTTTCTACAAGCCCTTTGGGATCTCGATTCTTGTACATAGAGACTCAAAGGACATCAAAAGTTTTGCTGGAAAGGGTACGTCGACCTGTGCCTAACGTCGAGATTGTGACCAAGCAGCCACTAATCATCCATTTACTAGAGTCTCTATGTTCTGAGCAGCATTCACTTCTCAAGTGCCAAACAGCCCGTGATTACCACCGAGTGAAGACAGCAGATCAGACGTCCAGCACAGTGAAAGAACGAGCTGCAACTAATCTGTGACTGCTGTTGCCAAACAAGAGAAGACTTTCGGCCACCTGTTGGCGCAGCGATCTCTACTTCACCCACTGCACGGATCCTTTTCCTGCCGCAGATCTTCGCAAGCATCACGCTACCTATAGACACAGAACGATGAGTACAGTACAGAGCAGACCCAGTCAACAGTCTAAGATTGCTCCAAATTCATTGGGAGCTTTCGGAAGCCATAAGACAGCCCTGTTGGGAAGGGCTGGTATCAGACGGTCAACACCCGACTCTGAAGCCCTTGCTTCTTCAGACGACGAGATAGACCATCCTCGCCAACTGCTTGCATCAGCAAACGTCTCCCAATCCATCAAGCCAACCCGACGTACTTCCTGGCTGAACGAGATTCCATCTGCATCAACCAGAAAAGCGGCAACACAATTTAACAGTGCGTACAGTCCCAACAATTCTCTTCCAACAACGCCATCAGGTGATCTTACTGGCTGGCCTCAACCTTCGGCTAGTCCAAAAATGAATGCTGCTTCTGGTTGGGGGGCTGCTCCAGGCTCATCATTTCCATGGTCAGCCACCGGTATCTGGAACGAGAATAGAAAAGACCCTCCGGCTAGGCTACAGGAAGTCTTGTCTTCTCCGACTGCTACGAATGTCCCTAGCGCGGCCCTACTTGCCCATGATCTGCAGAGTCCGTTAAAGAGCAAAGCACCATTGAAAGACACTGCGATTCCTTTTTCTATTCCATTGCATCCAACGCCAAAGACATATCGATCGCAATCCTATTCAGTTGGTCAACTGGACCCGGAGTCCTTCAATTTGTCGTTAGCTAGATCCTCGGGCAACGTTGTTCGAGGACGGGGGGGTGGACAAACTGCTAATTTACAGCACCGTCCCTCCAGGCCTAGCGTTCTTGGGGATCTTGGACATGATTCTGGGACCCTTGGAAGGGTGCGAGAAGTCGAGGACGACGACGAGAATGAGAATAATTCAGAAGATTCCCAAGCGTACAATTCGTCCCAAGCCAGGACGATTGAGCAGTTAACGCGAGAAAATGCACTCCTTAGACAAGCTGCCAGTGGCCAGTATGAGACCAGCAGATTCAGAGACAGGACCGGCTCTTCGATCTCTGCAATCTCTGCAAGTAGTGGCTTCTCCAATCCAACCGCACCCTTCAGAAACAACCGGTTACGTAACAATGTTGCTGAAGGTGGAGAGCTTGCGATCGAGGACCACGAGGACCTTGGTCTGGCACTCGAACACGGATCGCGGAGCGCTTTTGGCATTCTTAGCGAGCACGTATCAAATGGTTTCGACAGACAACAGCTATCTGCTGCTCAGATGGAGAGTCGAAATGCCGAAAGTGCAAAACGGGCACAATGGCAAACTTCCTTGGGGTTTGGCAGTATCCCTGAGATACCACAAAGCCGCCGCCATTCGTTTGCGGATGTGCCAACTCGCCAGGGATCAATTAGCTCGGCTGGTAAGAGTCCTCTCCAATTTGCCGTGGACATCCCGCAGACTAAGCCCATAGACCGAGATGAAGGGTACGGAACATATGGCGAGGATACCCAGGAATCCCTAGGAGAACATCGTGAGTGTACCCAGCTTTCTCCTCGTGCTTTGGAGGAGCAAAACCTTGAACTTGAGCACTTACATATTCGCCAATTTGCAGCTTCATACTTCTCTGGTCCCGATTTGAACCGAGCTGCACAAGCTGGTCCATCCCTTCATCAAGCCTACATTTCCCCTAATACCTACGGGCAGGCCCATCATCTGGACCATCAGACACAACCCCTCTTTATTGTCACGTTCAAATGTTGTCGATCTGATGTCTTCTACATCCAGGAAGGTACCGGTTTGCAAGTCAAGCCGGGAGATTTGGTCATTGTTGAAGCAGACCGAGGTACTGACCTGGGTACTGTTGCGCAGGCTGACATAAGTTGGGAAGATGCTCGACAGCTGAAAGAGCATTACGCCGAAGAACACTATAAATGGTTGATGTTGTTCTCACGACAGAGTCAGACCGGGGGCCCGAATGCAGTGAATCCAAACGGTCTAGGAGCGAACGGCGCCCCTGGCAGTGCCGTCGGCGGCATGGGTCCACCTGGAGCGCATGGCCCGCAAGATCCACAGTCTGGCGAGCTGAAGCCTAAACTCATTAAACGTCTCGCCCAGAATCATGAGATTCAGACCTTGCGCGACAAGGAGGGAAATGAGGCGAAGGCGAAAAGAGTCTGCCAACAGAAGGTTGTAGAACACAGACTAAACATGGAGATATTAGACGCAGAATTTCAAATGTAAGTGCACTCTACTGAATTTCTATTTATTAATCTTGCTGATCCCTTGTTCGAAGGGACTGGAAGAAACTCACTTTCTACTATTTCGCCGATGCCTATATCAACTTCAACTCTCTCGTCACAGACCTCTTTAAGATCTACAAAACGAGGATCTGGATGTCCGCCATCAATCCTGCATCTTTTGTCACACCGACATCCTCACTAAACGTGCCACCACCTTTCGCAGCCATTGGTTTGCGAGGCGGGCGCAGTAGTCCTGTTGGTCGCCGTCGTCATCAAGGGCACAATCTTGGGCAAAACTCGGCTGGTGAATACGCTGATGCTGCAGAACACACTCGCGGCTTGGCTGCAGCGCAGGGAACGGGCCTTCGGAACGCGTACTTCAACCCATACCAGAGTCTGAACATAGGAGGTGGTATACAACAACAACAACAACAACAACCACAACCACAACAGGGTCCTGAAATGACAGGTTTGCAACATGCCGTGTATAACCATCTTGGTTCCGCCGATCCATTCACATCGTATACCGGCCATCACTATGCTATGCTCGACCCTAATGCGCCGAGCTTTTCTACGTCTCAGCGTTCGGCTTCCAGACCCAGCCAGGGGGAACGATCCCCAGGGCACGACTGGGCAGGAAATTTCCAAAGCTTGACGCTTGGTGGGACCTGAAGTTGCACTTAGACCACCACGTTTGCCACCAACCGACTACTAGATAACCTTACCTTTGATGGACGCTTTCCTGACCTAACTCTCAGCTGTCTGCATCCACTCCAACGAATTGTGATCAAACGCTTCACCGACCAATTTCACAATACGCCCTAGCTTCCCACGATATCGATTGTGAGCTGTGGCAATGAAATTCAGTTCCGCATCTTGTGCTCCTGAGAAAAGGAAATTCGCTTACCTCGTATCTTGAAAATCATCAAAATGCGAGACGACCTACTGTCTTTTACTTCACTGGCGTTATCGAAAGACTCAAAACGGAAGAAGCCTGCCTCATACAGCTGACGAACTGATGAAGACACCAAGACACTCAAGAACTGAAACGCTATACTTGTTCGCTAGATCTCAGACGCCTGCTTTCTTGTGATCGCTATTAGGAGGTGACCAGGCTCTTTGAGCGTATCACCTTCAAACTTGCTATTGTAATATCTTCAAGTGGAGCAGTGATGAGGCCACTGTCTTTACCTCGTGTACTAGTCGCGCTACGATTATTGAGGAGACATTCTTTTGACTGGAAATGCAATTACTAATCCTTTACGCGCATGTGCAGTAGATTACACCTTCTGCGTTTCCAACTCCTCACTTCCCATATCTTGACTTTCCTTCTCCTGACGCCCGCCCTAGCTCCATGCTCTCTTTTCACTCAATTCGTTTTTCTCCCCCTCTTTTCAACTAACCTCACCCAGCTCCATTCCCAAAAGTTGAATCATGGTTCAAGCCGCACGCAAGCGAACCTGTATGAGATGTACGACTCCTCGTTGCACAACTGCGGATACTGAACCAGCTCGCAGCCAACACCAACGTCCAATCGCGAAGCAAGAGATCCAGGGACCAGGAGGAAGAAGACGATAGCCAGGGAGCGACGCATACAGCTCAGCGACGGATCGAAGTAACCGACGAGGAACGTGAGGACACCAACGAGCAGGATGGCGAAGAATCTTCCACTCAAGCAATTTCGTTCGTCACTCATGCTGGTGTCCTGACAAACTCCAAGTGTTAATGAGTGGTCTTTCAGCGAGCTCGAAACGGATATCACGGCTTTTATCCGCAATACTGGGAAGAACGACCCGTGGCCTGCGGCATTCAAGAAGCACGTCCGAGAACGAGAGGAGGAGCTTCTGGAGAAGCTCCTGACTGGGAACGCAGAAAGGTCTGCTCATATTCTAGAGACCGTCTCTACCACGTGATTGACTTTCCAAGCAGAGAGCAAGCAGACGCATGCTTCCAGACAGCCTTCGTCCCGTTCCTAGCCGGCTGCCTCGCGCGAGTCGGAGCCAAACCCCTCAAACCCCAACAACCCTTCCCCCTCAAGGATCCCTCCCCAAACAACCAGCCACTCTTTACCAAATCCTCCACCCTGATCCAAGAGTCAAAGAACCTGCTGGAGGAGTACTCCGGCCTCGCTACCCTGAAAGTCGACACCTCGTCTCGACATAATCTTTTGAGCACGCTCGCCAAAGAAGAAGCCGCGATTGGCCAGGCGGTCAAAGCGGGAAGACGCGTCGCTCAAGCGGAGATTCGTGCATTGTTGGGCTTGACGAGTATTGAAGCTGTTGAGAGTGGTGAGCAAGGAAGCAAAGTGCTCAGAGCAGGGGCGCAGGGGGCTCAGGCTAAGGCTGAGGAGAGAGCCAAGGAGAGTGCCGAGGTTGTGGATGATAGGAAGTTGGAGAGGTGGAGCGTTGTGGCGGCTGAGACGGCGAAGGCCTTTGGGAAGATGACTAAGGTTGCTGGCGTGTATTAAATGGTAAAGTGAGGCGCGTGGCTGGAGGGAGGTGCTGCTGGAGTGTTTGTGGCCTATGGGGGTTGAAGGCTGTCTTGCTATGTCGAAGAATGTGTAAGGATCATGGCTATATGGTCAGGTTGTGAAAGTCATGGATCTTGTGGGGCTGCTTCTTCGAAGGCGTAGCTGTATGTAAATTCTTGTCCTGCTTCGGACGAGGATTGTGGACGCAATGACATTTCGTAAAGGCTCTTCCGTGCTAGGAGATCTCTGCTCGAAATTTACTCAAGCCGACACCTTCTGCTTCCCTTTAGCTTTCGCCATTGTGGCCTCCCCGGGCTCGTCTTCCGAGCTGCTCATATACTCATCGTCTTCGTCAAAGCCAATATACATTCTCTCCTCCTTCTTTCCCGGTAGCGATTTCTTCTGTCTCTGGAGCACCCATATAGCATCCACATCTCCGTCCGCTGCCTCCTTTTCCAGGGTCTGGACTTCGTTTTCATCCAGGTCCATGCCGTTCTCTTGGTCGTCGCTATCGTCTTGTTCGCTAGGCTCCCTTGACGCACCTGAACCACTCGCACCGGGACTACCAGCCTCCGCAGTCGGCTTCCTAGCGATATTATCTCTCCATCCACCATTCGCCATAGCCCTCCTAACCGCCTGTCTAGTCCTCTCTCCTGCATCCTCCCTCTCCTCCAACCACTCCTCACTCAACCCCTTTCTCCTCCCCCCAACACCTCCCTTCCGCACTTCCTCCTCCCTCCTCTCCGCCCCCTCAACAACAGCCTCCCACCTCTTTCTGCGCTCCTCCCTTTCCCGCCTTTCCATCTCTGGCTTCGTGGCCAGGTACTCAGCTAGATTCTTCGCTTCCGTGATGGTGCGCAGTCGACGACCGTCGAGGTTACGGTTCGAGCCCACTCCCGCGTTTGGGTCGGATGCCAAAGCGTTTTTGCGCTTCCGTGAGGACATGCGCCCGCCGGCGGCGCGAAGTTGAGAGCCGAAACCGCCTTTGCCGCCTGGGAGGGGGGTGTGGAGGTGTAGGGGAAGGAGGGGCCCATGGTCGGTTTTGCTTACTGAGGTTGTGGGTAAGAGGATGAGTGTTGATATGGGGTTTGGTGAGGGGTCGATGGTGCGGTTGGAGGTTGTTGTTAAGGTGAGGTGGGACGCGAGAGATGGTGGGAGTATGGTGGTGAGATGATTGAGGAGGTCGGTCGTTGTTGCTGCTGGTGAGAGGGAGAACGAGACTGTGCGAGGTAGCGAGAGGCCGGAGAAGGTCCTGAGGAGGACGTTGACTCTCGAAGGAAAATCCATGGCCGCAAATATGGCCAATGTTCCTTTTGTGTGATCGCCCGTGTGCGTAGTGATAACAATTGTGTCTTGGAGCGACAACCAAATAACACTTATAACCGCCGGTTGTTGAGGAAATGTGTAGGCTTGATGGTGTATACAACTTGTCCAGAGCACTTGGAAGAAGGTTAATTGACTAGGGGTCTTTCTGTGGAAGGTCGAGGGAAGGTCGAGGTCGGCGAGGACTCCTGCAGAGAACA
>JAABUK010006601.1_pt1 | contig 17220 bp, 14 predicted proteins | sample 5559141 | NCBI WGS metagenome assembly JAABUK01 (sample SAMN10711869, study PRJNA513367) | rock metagenome | isolation source: Antarctica rocks | place: Antarctica: Victoria Land, Pudding Butte nord | collected 2016-01-03 | reverse complement strand
GAACCGCTCTCACCCCGCCGCACGAGCGCGTGTAGTAACACGACCCCATCACGCAGATCGGGCATTCCCGCAGGTCAACGCCCCGATCACGTCCATCGTGTGCTCAACATCTGCGGAAGTCCGGCCATCGCGGCATGAGCGAAGTCACTGTAAGGGAGCCGCACCCGAATCATACGTAGAACTACTACGAGAGAGATCGAGACAGTTGTGAGGTCAGCCTCTGCTGGATTAGTCAATCCACCTGACGAGCGCTGAACGCGCCGAGCGGGTCGATGGAGACTAGTCCCGACTGCCCGCCCCCTGACACTGGAAGCCAGCGGCCGTCTGAGCCCGGCTCAGAGTGCAACTCGAACCACTCGTGCAACCGGATGCGCAACTCACGAACAACGGCTTGGTCGTCCGGATCATCCACTCGGTTCCGTTGCTCGCCGGGATCCTCCATCAGGTTGTAGAGCTCATTCGGCCCCAGCGGGAAGCGGTGCACGTACTTCCACTCTAATGTCCGGATCATTCGAACCGGCCCATACTCGTCGAACACGACGACAGCGCGAGGATTGGCTGGCTCACGGGGGGAAAGGAGAAGTGACGCGAAACTCTTCCCAGGGCCCACTTCGAACGGTGCAGGATCGATGCCGGCCAGGTCGAGAAGGGTGGCTGGAAGGTCGTAGGCGGAAAGGAGCTGGTCGAGCAACAGCCCCCCGGCGATCCTGTTCGGCTGGGCGACGATCATGGGCACCTTCACCGAACTGTCGTACATGTTTTGTGGCAGTGTGCCGTTTCCTTTGCCCCACACGCCGTGGTGACCACAGTTAAATCCGTTGTCGCTCGAGAACACCACGATGGTGTCCTCGCGCATCTCCAGCAGGTCAAGCTCCTCAAGCACGCGGCCGATTGCCTCGTCCATCGCCGTCACGGCGGCAAAGTAGCCTATCAATGCCGCCCGCGTGTCCGGCTCTGCGGCGATGGCCATCCCGTTCCGGGTCGCCAGCCATGGGTGCGGACTCTCTTGGGGGCAGCTCTCGAAGGCGCAATTCTCATACATCCTCTCCACCTCTCGCGGATGCTGGCCCTTCCACGGCTTGTGTGGCGCGGTGAAGTTCAGGGAGAGAAAGAAGGGTCGTTCAGTGTGCGCCGCCGACTCCAGGAAGGCGATGGCCTCGTTGGCAAATATGTCAGTGAGGTATCCGTCGACCGTCTCCGGGTTCGTTCCCCGGTACAACCTGGCCTTGTTGTAGTCGCTTCTCCCACCTTCGAGGACATACCAGTGATGAAATCCTGGCCGCGGTCGATCGCTCGCGCCGAGATGCCATTTGCCCACTATCCCCGTTGTATACCCGTGCTCGGCGAATGACTCCGTAACCAAGGCTTGCCCTTCGAGGAAATCGAGCCGTCCTTCACCGGCCGCATGCCCCTCGACGTAGTCGTGCACCCCATGCGCGGAGGGAATCTTTCCCGTCAGGAGCGTCGCGCGCGCCGGTGAGCAAACCGGCGAGGCGCAAAAAAAGTTCCCCAAGCGGATGCCCCTTGCGGCCAGCGCGTCGAGGTTAGGCGTTTGGATGTCGCCATTGCCGGCGGATCCCAAGGCCCAAGCGCCCTGATCGTCGCTAAGAATGAACAGGATATTGGGCCTGCGTCTCATTTTGCCTCACTCCCTCCACTGCCAGTTATGCCGCGATTCCTGCCCAGACCTAGGAAACTGCCCCACGGCGGACCCCACGTGTGGCATTGTCACATTAACTTAAGACTGTCTGTCGGCTCCTGGTGACGCGAGACGGTGCCCATCGCCGCATGAGCGAAGTCACTGTGAGGGAGCCGCACCCAATTGAGGGTGGACTACCTGGCCGCTGACGCGGCGGTGGTTCGCGTCATTGGTGGTGCGGCTCTGCGCCCAGAACCTGCTTCCTTCCCTGTGACAACTGCCTGGCTCACAGCCCGAGCCAAGGGCCAACACGAGCTGCCCGCCGAAGACCTGGCGCAACTTCAGTTCCGCTACGCCGAGTTGATCGACGCCGGTTGGGCTGCCGACCCCCGCCCACCCCCGACCGGCAAACGCGGCGCCCCAAAACTCGGCCCCACCGGCAGCCTGCTGCGGCGCCTGGACGAACGACGCCAAGAAGTCCTGCGCTTCGCCACCGACCTGGCCGTGCCCTTTACCAACAACCAGGCCGAGCGCGACCTGCGCATGGCCAAGCTACAAATGAAGATCTCCGGCTGCTGGCGCACCACCGACGGCGCCGAGACCTTCGCGGCCCTACGCAGCTACGTCTCCACCATCCGCAAGAACGGCATCGCCGTCCTGGACGCCCTGACCAACCTCCTCGCCGGCGACCCCTGGCTACCAGCCACGACCTGACCAGCCCGGCCCACCTGAGTAGTTACAGATTTCCTGCCATTTCACAGATCCGCAGCGCACCTGAACCCGGTGTGTCCGGTGGAGGTATCCGGCGAGTTGTGGGTCCGGGCCGAGACCCGGTACCGGTTGCAGTAGGACACGTGGCACAGGTAGGAGCCGCCCCGGATGACCCGGTCGGTACCAGTGGACGGACCCTGCGGGTCCACCCGGGTGGCCGGGCTGTCGACGCTGTGCCAGTCGGCGGCGAAACGGTCCGCCACCCATTCCCACGCGTTGCCGGCCATGTTGTGAAGGCCGAATCCGTTGGGGGCGTATGTGTCCAGCGGAGCGGTGCCCCGGTACCCGTCCTCAGCCGTGTTCTTCGTCGGGAACGTGCCCTGCCAGATGTTCGCCCGGTGGTTGCCGTGCGGGGTCAGCTCGTCGCCCCACGGGTACTTCGCCTGATCCAGCCCGCCGCGGGCCGCCTTTTCCCACTCCGCCTCGGTGGGCAGTCGGGCGCCACGCCACTGGGCGTAGGCGTTGGCGTCGTTCCAGGAGACGTGCACAACCGGATGGTCGTCGAGACCGTCGCAGTTGGTGTCCGGCCCGAACGGATGCGCCCAGTCGGCGCCGTCGACGCCGATCCACCACGGCGCGTCGGCTACCCGGCCTCGGATCGCGCCGCGGCGGGCGCCTCGGGACGCCAGCCCGGCGAAGACGAAGGACCAGCCGAACGTCTCGGCTTCGGTCCGATAACCGGTCTCCGCTACGAAGATCCGGAACTGGGCGTTGATGACGGCGAAGCGGTCGATGCGGTAGGGCAACAGGGTCACGGACCGGAGACTCGCCGTCCTGGACATGGGAGTCGGCGTCCTCGCTGCCCATGCGGAACGGCCCCGCCTGGACGGTGACCATGTCGGCTTCGATGAGCGAGGTCGACCGGGCCACGCCGGCGGCCGCATGCGCCGCGGGCGCGCCCTCCCGGCGGATCGAACCGCAACACGCATCAGTCATGGCCACTCGATCAATGAGGTGTGTAGTGTTCACCTTAATAATGCCCGGTCGAGCGCGGTCAAAGGTGGTGAGCCGGTGGGCGGGCAGGACACGCTCAAGAGTGTGCGGCGCGCCCACGAAGCGGTGGTCATCGATGCCATCGCCCGAGCCGGGCCCCTGCCCAGGCTGGACCTGATCGAGCAGACGGGGCTGTCGCGCACCACCCTGCTCGCCGTGGTCACCGACCTGGTGGCCAAGGGCGCGCTGCTGGAGGGAAAGGCCGACTCCGCGCCGCGCCGGGGCCGCCCGACCCAACTGTTGCGGCTCAATCCCCGGGGCGGGCTCTGGATGGCGGTCGAGGTCGCACCGGCCCGGCTCCGCGTGGGCTTCGCCAACGCCGCGCACGAAGTCGTCGCCACCGACGAGTGGCCTATTGCCGTGAACGCCGCCCGCGCCACCCGGATGCGCGCGGTCGATCGGTTGATCGAACAGACCGCAACCCAGGAGGGCATCGCGCTCACCGCGTTGCGCGGGGCGGCCGTGGCCGGGGTGGGCGTCGATCCGTCCGGGCACGTCTCTCACGGACCCGAGATCGCCGATCCGGACGCCGCCGCGGTCCGCCGCCACGTGGCCAAGCGTTTCGGGGTGCCGACTCTGCTCAACGACAGCACCAGGTTGGCGGCCTTCGCCGAGGCCACCTGGGGCGTTGCGCGCGGCTGTAGCGACGTGCTGTTCGTCCGGCTGTCCCACTCCGTCGCGGCCGGGGTCATCGCCAATGGTCAGCTGGTCAGCGGGGCGATGGGGCGCTCCGGCGCTATCGGTCATGTGGTGGTGACGCCTGGCGGCCATCCCTGCCGGTGCGGCCAACGCGGCTGCCTGGAAACGGAAATCGGCGTCGGCGGCCTACTGCGGGACCTCACGGCCGCCGGGCTGGCCGTCAAGACTCCGACCGATTTACTGGACCTGCTCGAGGCGGGCGACCGTACGGCCCGCACCGTCGTCCGCCGGGCCGCGCTGCTGCTCGTCGACGTCCTGGTTCCCGTGTTGGCCGCGCTGAACCCCGAGGTGCTCGTTCTGGGCGGGGTGCTGGCTCGGGCCGAACACGATGTGCTCGAGGTCGTTCGCGAGCAGGTGGCCTCACGAGCCGTGCCCGAATTTGCGGAGAAGGTAAAGGTTGTCGCTGGACGTCCGTTGCACGGCTTCGAGGCGGTCTGGGGTGGCCTGGCCGTCTTGCTCACCGACGACCGACGGCTTGAGAGCGTCCACGACCGGATCAGGAATGCGCGGCCGGTGGTGCCGGAGCCGGTTGCCGGGCCGACTGATGACCGAATCGCTCGCCGCGCAGGCGTGTCGATCTGACCGTCGGCTCGGGCCGGCGATCGGCACGGGTGCGCACGGCCGGTTCGATCCGCGCGGCGACGTGCTCGAACTCGGCGATCCGCCGGATCAGCTGCTCCCGTAGCTCGGCGCACACCGGATCGTGTTCGACCGAGTCGATCAGATTCGCCAACTCGTGCGGATCGGCGGCCAGGTCGTACAGCGCGCGTTCGACGTACTGTTCGCTGCTGCCGGTCTGCTGCGGATTTGCATCCGGGGCGGCAACGTAGTACTTCCACCGGGTGGTGCGCAGCAGCCGCCCGACCTCGGACTCGCTGACCTGGGCGAAGCCGGCCGCCATGGGCGCCGCGGGCCGGTCACGGCGCAGCAGGCTTTGACCCTGCACTCCGGCGGGTGGCTGCACTCCGACGGCGCTCAGTACCGTCGGGACCACGTCGACGGTGCTGACCACGCCGGCGACACAGCCGCCGCCGTCCGCGCCGGGACCCTGCATTACCAGCGGCACGCGGATCGACGAGTCGTGGCACGAACGCTTGAACTCCCGGTTGCGGGTGCGGAAGTGCGAGCCGTGGTCGGAGGTGAAGACCACCAATGTGTCGTCGAGCAGGTCCAGGCTGTGCAACGCGTCGAGCAGCCGGCCCAGACATTCGTCCACCCGCTTGATCTGACCGAAGTAGCCGCCGAGATAGCCGTGTGCCGGCCCGCCGGCCGCTGCGATGTCCACCGGAACCCACCGACCCTCGTACCGCTCGGCGTACCCGTCGGGTGCCTGCTGCGCGTTCACCTCGTTCTGCTGGTGCGGCTCCAGCAAGGAGAGGAACAGCAGGAACGGCTCATCGTGATGGTCGGCCAGGAAGCGGATGGCGGCGTCGGTGAGCGCGTCCGCCCGGTAGCCGGGCAGTTCGACCGGGGCGTCGTCGTCGTCGAACACCACGGTCCGGTACGCATCCGAGGTGAACTCCAGAGCATTTGCCCCCAGCCAGTGGCGATACCCGCCGCGGCATTCGGCCGGCACGGCCCGATGTCCTCGGCCGCTCAGGTGCCACTTGCCGATGTAGCCGGTGGCGTAGCCGGCCGAATCGAGCAGGTCGGCCATGGTCGGGGAGCCCGGGCCCAACCCGAGACCGTTGCGGAAAACGCCGGTGGCGCTGGGGTACTGTCCGGTCTGCAGCGATGAACGGGCCGGCGCGCACAGCGGATTCGTGGTGATGGCGCAGTCGGCGAAGGTTCCGCGCCGGGCCATCCGGTCCAGGTTGGGGGTGAGATCGAGCGGACAGCCGGCGTAGCCGGAGGTGTCCCACCGTTGCTGATCCGAGAGCACCACGAGGACGTTGGGTCGACGGGTGTACGAGCCGTTGGGCGTCGCAAACGGAGCCGCTTTGCCTCCGTGAAGGTGTTGCGTGGGCGTGTTCATCGATGGTTCTCCCTCATCGGGACGAAGTCGGCGGTTTCGATCATGCGGTCGAGCAGACGTGCCCGAAGCTGCTCCAGATAGTCACGCTGGGCGGGATCCGAGATGACGTTGCGCATCTCGTCCGGGTCGACCCGGAGGTCGTAGAGCTCATCCGGCTCGAGCAGACGGTACACGTACTTGTGGCCGGCCGTGCGCAACATGACGCCCTTTCCATGGGCGATGCTGTCCTCGCGCTGCAACATCATGCGGGGGTAGTAGAGACCGGTTGGATCGGCCGGGGCGGCGAGCTCCATCGCCGCGGATTCGCCGGGCAGCCTGCCCCCTTCACACATCACGTCCTGGCGGTGCGGAGCACCGGGGTCACGCAGACAGGTCAGCAACGATCGCCCGAAATGGACGTAGTCGCGCGGAATGCCGCACAGATCTTCGACCGTGGCCAGGACATCGATCAGCTCCACCATCGCTTCGGAAACACCATGTGCGCCCTCACCACGTGGTGGCTTGATGACCAGAGGCACTCTGACCAGCACGTCCTCGAACAAGTTCTGCGCCTTCTCCGGCAGCCCGTAATCACCGGCGAAGTCTCCGTGGTCAGCGGTGAACACGCACAACGTGTCGTCGTAGCTGCCCGACCGGCGCAGCGCCGAAATGACCTGGCCGAACAGTGCGTCCGTGCGTGCGCACATGCCCAGGTACGTCGCGCGCAGCTCTCTCCATTGGCCCGGGTTCCAGCCGCTCAGGCCCTGTCGTCTACGCAGTTCAGCGTGCGCACGCGGCTTTCCCCCCAGGTCCGGCGGAACCGGAATCGGCTCGGCCACCTGTTCACGGGGAATGAGGCTGTACCACGGCTCGGTCACCGCGTACGGGCAGTGTGGCGTGAGCACGGTGAGCAGGATGCACCACGGTTCGTCGCCCTCACCGCGCGATTCGATCTGTCGCACCGCTTGGTCGACCCAGCGTTGGTCCTGGTCGTCGCGGCAAGAATCGTCGAGTGGACCGACGTAATGCGAGTAATAGCCGGTAGTGTCGGGTTCACCCCACCATCGGTGCCAGTTGTCGACGCGCGGCTGGTCGGGAGTGCTGCCGATGGTGTGGTCGGTTGACGCCCGGATGGCTCCGGACTCCGACAGGGCAGCGGGACTCAGCGCGTCGTTCTTGCCGGCCCACCACACGTCGTAGCCGAGCTCGGTGAGCCGGTGCAGCAGGTTCGGTTCGTCCACCTGCAGCGGAAAGCCCTGGGTACGGTGCCCGCGGACGTGCGGGTACCACCCGGTCAGCAGCGAAGCGCGGCTCGGCACGCACACCGGGTTCTGGCAGAAGGTCCGGCTGAACGACACGGCGTCGGTGGCGACCAGTTCGTCCAGCACCGGGGTCACGCAGCCGGGCGTTCCCAGGTGGCCAAGGGCATCGCCGCGGTACTCGTCGGCCACGAACATGATCAGGTTGGGGTGCCGGCGCACATCGCTCCCTCCGTGGCTATCTTGCGGTGGTGCTGACAGGTGGCCCTTGACATCATCCGATGGTGTTCATATATTTGTCAGCAGCATAGACTCTATAACGGTTCATCGCCAAATCTTCACTGTCAGAGGGAAACCGAGGCGCCAAGATGACATCGAAGTCTTCGTCCTTGCCAGGACGATTCACTGCCCCGAGCTTCGGAGCGCTCGGCGCTACGTCCCCCTCGCGCCGAACCATACTGCTGGGCAGCGCCTCGATCATCGGCTTGGCCGTCACCGGCTGCCAAAAGGCGACCGACGTCAGCCGGGAGCAGGCCGGCAGTTCGTCGCTGGTCATCGGGCAGGTGGGGGACGTCCTGGTCTCGTCGCCGGTGACCAACACCGGCAACAACGCCTCGTGGCTGGGCCTGGTGCTGGAGTCGATGGCTGTGCAGGACGCCGTGACCCGCAAGCTCGCTCCGGCGCTTGCGGCGAGCTGGACGACCGACTCGAGCGGGAAGGTGCTCACCTTCACGATCCGCGATGGGGTGACGTGGCACTCCGGCCGCGCCTTCGGCCCCGAGGACGTCGTGTACACGTTCAAGGCGCTGGCCGACGGCAAGACCTACACCCGGCCGTTCCCGCAGGCCTGGTTCCTCAAGACGATCACCGACATGAAGGTCAGCGGCAACACCCTGACCATCACCTTGAAGGCGCCGATCGCCGGCGCTCTGGAGACGATGGCCCAGTTCGCCATCCTCGACAAGGACACTGCCGATGGATTCGACAAGGGCACGGCGTTAATCGGCACCGGGCCGTTCAAGGTCCAGTCCCACACGTCGGGCGCCAGCCTGAAGCTGGCCAAGAACGACAAGTACTGGAAGGCCGGGTATCCGCTGCTCACCGCGGTCACGGTGTCGATCTTCGACCGCACGGACTCGCTGCTCGCCGCGCTGAAGACCGGCCAGATCCAGATGACCGGTTCGCTGGCCCCCAGGGACGCGGCGACGCTCAACGGCCAGAACGGTCTCACGATCACCACCCTCAAGGGCGAGGGCCAGGGCATCTACCTCGGCGCCAGCCAATCCAGCAAGCCCTTGCAGGACGTCAAGGTCAGGCAGGCCATTGCCACCGCAGTCGACCGGCACCGCATTGTCACCGACATCTACCAGGGTGGCGCGACGGCGAGTTGCGCACCGTGGCTCGACGTAGCACCCGCCTATTCCGCCGAGACTCGGGACTTCTACAGCTACGACCCGCAGAAGGCCAAGAGCCTGCTCGCGGCCAGCAGCTATGCCGGTGAGGAGATCATCTACGAGATCTCCGGTGCCAAGCCGATCTTCGCGAACATTGCCCAGATCGTCCAGCGCAACCTGCAGGACATCGGCCTAAAAGTGAAGCTGTCGATCCTGCAGAGCGCGGAGAACGACCAGCGGTTCCAGAAGACCAGCTTCCAGGGTTTGTACACCGCCGGCGATGGGAACAACGACTCCTACCCGCCGTTCCTCATCCGCGGCTCTCGCGCGTGGTCGGCGGACAACAACCTCTGGAAGTTCGAGTCCGACGAGCTGACCAAGCTGGCCGACGCCGCGCTTTCTGCTCAGGGCGACCAGATCGTTGCTACCGGCGACGCCTACACCCGGTACTGCCTGGAGCAGGCCGTATGCACCGAGCTGGTCCTGACCCAAAGTCAGACCACCACTTCCGGATTGAAGAACTTCACGCACCACAATGGACAACTCGATCTCACCGAGGCGAGCTTTTGACCGGACTCGGCGGCTACCTCGTCAGGCGGCAGCCGACCGCGATCATCACGGTGGTGTTCGCCTCCATCGCGATCTTCGCGGGTGTCCGACTGATGCCCGGGGATCCGGCGGCCACCGTGCTCGGCGAGTCGGCGACCCCGGAGGCCGTCGCCCAGCTGCGCGATCAACTCGGACTCAACGAGCCGGTGATCAACCAGTACCTGCGGTGGATCAGCGGACTGGTGCGCGGCGACCTGGGCACGTCGCTGATCAACGGCACGCCGATCGCGACGGTGATCGGACAGGCAGTCGTCCCGACCCTCGAACTCGCCGCCGCCGGGATGCTGGTGATGATCGTCGTCGGCCTGATCCTCGGCATCGGCGGATCGCTCGCTCCGACCGCGGCGCTGCGCGCCGGCATCCAGGCGCTGACCACTCTGCTGTACGCCACCCCCGAGTACGTCGCCGCGGTCCTTGGTGTGCTGGTTTTCGCCGTCAGGCTGGACCTGCTCCCGGCCGGCGGCCGCATTCCGATCCTGGCCGCCCCGTTGATCTCCCTGCAGTACTTCATACTTCCCGCGATCGGACTCGGCCTGCACAGCGGAGGTGTCGTCGCCCGCTTCCTGCAGACCTCGCTGGACCGAACGCTGGAGCAGGATTTCATCGATGCCGCTCGCGGGACCGGCGTCTCCGGACGCGGGCTGGTCTGGCGGCATGCGCTGCCCAACGCCATGCCCAGCGTGCTGGTCATCCTGGGCATGAGGCTGGGCCACCTGCTGGGTGGGACGGTCGTCATCGAGGCCATCTTCAGCTGGCACGGCCTGGGTCAGGTGCTGGTGACCTCGGTGACGACCAGGGACTACCAGATCGTGCAGGACCTGGTCATGTACAGCGTGGTGATCTTCGTATCGGTGCAGATCCTCACCGACGTGCTGCAAGCCGCTCTGGATCCGCGAGTCCGCGAATCCATGACGACCGGGGGGGCCCTGCGGTGAGTGTCGAAACACAGATCGGCGCACCGACGCCGGTGGCCCCCAGGCGTACGAAGCGGCGCAGTCCGGTGCTGGCCGCGCTGCGGACCCGCAACGGCATCGCCGGACTCATCTGCGTCGGGCTGGTGGTCGTGGCAGGACTGCTGGCGCCGTGGCTGGCGCCGGCCGACCCGCTGGCCCAGGTCTCCGGCGCTGATCTGCTCAGCTCGGCTCAGCACCCCCTGCTCGGTACCGACGAACTCGGGCGAGATGTGTTCTCCCGATTGCTGTTCGGCATCCGGGAAGACCTATTGATCATCGTCGCGGGGGTCGGCATCGGATCCGTGGTCGGGACCGCGCTCGGCCTCTTCGCCACCGCGAACGCGATCATCGACACCATCGTCCAGCGGCTGATCGACCTGTTGCTCGCGATGCCCGGACTGCTGATCGGAGCCCTGCTCGCGGCCTTCCTAGGCCCCGGCCGGGGCACCGTCATCGTGGTCATCGCGTTGGCGAACATCCCGGCCTTCGGGCGGCTGACCAGGACGGCGGTGCAGACCCAGATGACCAGGGACTACGTGGTCGCCGCGCAGACCCTCGGCATGTCCCGGCCGAGGCTGCTGGTTCGCCAGGTGCTGCCGAATTCGGTCGATGCGGTGATCGTGCATGCGGCCCTGGCCTGCGGCCACGCGGCCTTCCTCGAGGGTGGGCTCAGTCTCGTCGGCTTCGGTATCAACCCACCGACGCCATCGCTGGGCAGCCTGATCAACGGTAGCCTGCCTTACCTGGCGACCCAGCCGATGTACGCCGTCGGGCCGATGGCCGTGATCATGGTGCTGGTCATCGGGTTCAACCTGATCGGCGACGCCATCAACAAGGGATTGCGCAGTGGCTGAGCCGACCCGGCCGGGGCGGGCGATCGAGCAGGATCAAGCCACCGCCCCGCTGGTCGCCATCCGAGACCTGCGCATCGGCTTCGTGCGCGACAAGAAGATCGTCGAGACCGTCCGCGGTGTCGACCTCGATCTGTACCGCGGTGAGCGGGTTGCCCTGGTAGGCGAGTCCGGGTCCGGCAAGTCGGTCACCGCGCGCGCTGTTGTCGGGCTGCTCAGACCCGAGGCCCGGGTGCTGGGCGGCACGGTCGAAGTCGACGGCCATGACGTGCTGCGCATGTCGTCCCGGCAGTTGCGGGCGCACCGCGGTCGCGTCGCCAGCATGGTCTTCCAGGACCCGATGTCCTCGCTGGACCCGGTGATGCGCATCGGCGACCAGGTCAGCGGCGCCGTGCAGGCGCACGGCCGTCGCCCGGATGCGCGCGCTCGTGCGGTCGAACTGATGAAGTTGGTCGGTATCCCCGATCCGGACAAGCGGCTCGCGGATTATCCGCACCACTACTCCGGCGGCATGCGCCAGCGCGTGATGATCGCGCTGGCGCTGGCCGGTGATCCCGACGTGCTGGTCGCCGACGAACCGACGACCGCACTGGACGTGACGATCCAGGCTCAGATCTTGCAGGTGTTCGACACGGTGAACACCACGCTGGGCACCACGATCCTGCTGATCACCCACAACATGGGTCTGGTTGCCCGACTGTGTGACCGCGTCGCGGTGATGTATGCCGGCCGTATCGTCGAGAGCGGCGACACCCGGACGGTGTTCAGCAACCCCCAGCACGAGTACACCGCCGGTCTGCTCGGCTCGCTGGTGCGGCTGACCACGGACAGATCGGTGCCGTTGCCGTCGATAGGTGGGCTCCCGCCGGACTTCCGCGAGCTTCCCGCGGGCTGCGCGTTCGCTCCGCGCTGCGACCTCGCCACCGCCGTGTGTCTCGCCAGGTACCCGCCGATGGAGAACCGCGGCGACGGGTCGCACAGCGCCTGCTGGCATGCCGACGCGGTACGCGCCCCGGTCGTCGACGAGTCGAGCGCTGCGCCGGTCGGCCCGGTGGTGACCGACCTGCCGGACCCTTCCGCATCGTTGACCGGAGCGCCCGTCGTCGACGTCGTGAACGCCACGGTGTCCTACCGCGTCGGACGCGGCCGTAAGGCCCGGCAGTTGACCGCCGTCGACGGCGTCGACCTGCAATTGCGGGCCGGCGAGACGATGGGACTGGTCGGCGAATCCGGCTGCGGCAAATCGAGTTTGGCCAAGCTGCTCATGCTGATCAACCCGGTGACCGACGGCCAGGTCGACATCCTCGGCCAGAACATCGCGGAACTCGGTGGTGCGGACCTGCGGGCCATGCGGCGCGAGATCCAGATGGTGTTCCAGGACCCGTACGGCTCGCTCAACCCGCGGCACACGGTCGAAAGGATCCTGACCGAGCCGCTGGTCGTTGCGCGCCGACTGCCGGGCGGCGAGATCTCCAAGGAGATCACCAGCCTGCTCGAGCGGGTCGGTTTAGACGACACCTTCCGCGATCGACTGCCCGCGCAGCTCTCGGGCGGACAGCGCCAGCGGGTCGGCATCGCCCGTGCGCTGGCCGTCCAGCCCCAGATCCTGTTGCTGGACGAGCCCGTCTCGGCGCTGGACGTTTCCATGCAGGCACAGATCGTCAACCTGCTCCGCGAGATCACCGCCGGCTCCTCGACCGCAGCGCTGTTCATCGCTCACGACATCGCTGTCGTCCGGCATATGAGCGATCGCATCAGCGTGATGTACCTGGGCCGCATCGTCGAACGTGGCGATGCAGGACGGGTGTGCGCTGCGCCCGCCCATCCGTACACCGAGGCCCTGATCGACGCCGTCCCGGAACCTGACCCGGCCCAGCGCGACCTCCCGCGGACGACGCTGCGCGGCGACACCCCGAGCCCGCTGGACCCGCCGTCCGGCTGCCCGTTCCACACCCGCTGTCCGCACGGCCCCTTGGTCCACCCGGACCGCACCCGATGCACGACCGACACCCCCACCCTGCGCACTGTCGGGGCGGGGCGGCAGGTCGCCTGTCACTACCCGCTCGGCTCGAACTCTTCAGCCGTCGACGAACTGCAGACATTGTCTATTCACTTCCGCGAGAGGTAGCCCCGTGAATCCTGTTGATGTCCCGTCTGACGACCCGGTGAACGCTCCGCGCGTCGGCCCGCCCACCCTGGCGCTGCAGCTGTACACCATCCGCGAGGCGTTGGCGGCCGATCGGCCGGCCGCACTGGCCCGGGTGGCCGGCCTGGGCATCACCGCCGTCGAGTCCTTCCGGCTGGGCGTCGGTGACGACGGCGTCGCCGAGGCCCGCGCTTTTCGCAGCGACCTCGATGCCGCCGGGCTCAGCGCTGGGTGGGCGCACGCGCCGGCGCCTCTGGACGCGCGCTGCGACCCGGTGCTCGACGCCGCCGACATCGTCGGCGTGCACACGCTTGTCGTGCCATCACCAGGCATGGTGGAGGGATTTTCCGCGGACAGCTTCGCCGACGCGGGCGCCACCAGGGCGCTGGGCGAGAGGCTGCGCGAGTCGACCGAGAACGCGGCCCGTCGCGGAGTGCGGCTGGCCTATCACAATCACTACCGCGAGTTCACCCGCCTCGACGAGGGAACCGCCTACGACATCCTGCTCGATGCGGCCGGGCCGGACCTGCTGCTCGAGTTGGACGTCTACTGGGCGCAAACGGGTGGAGCAGACCCGGCAACGCTGGCCGACCGGCTCGGCCCCCGGTTGAGATCCCTGCACCTCAAGGACGGCCCCGCTGAGCCCAAGATGGACCAACTGGCCATCGGCGCAGGCATTGTCGACAATGCCGGCGCGGTACTCGCCGCGGGCAGCGCCGAGCTGCACGTCATCGAGGTCGACCGCTGCGCCGGCGACGTCTGGGAACTCGTCGAGCAGGGCGTCACGTGGTGCCGCGCGCACAGCGGTCTCGGGCAGATCGCATGACTGGGCGCCTGCGGATCGGCATGCTGGGCTGCGGGGCGATCTCGGCCAAGTACCTGTCCACGCTTGCCCGGCTGCCCGAGCTGCAGCTGGTCGCGTGCGCCGACCTGGTTCGATCGAAAGCCGAAGCGGTCGCGCGGGATTGGCCCGAGCCGGTCGAGGTGCTCGAGCCGGCGGAGCTGTTCCGGTCGGCGGCGGTCGACGTCGTGCTCAACCTGACCGTGCCGGCCGCCCACGCCACCACCAGCCTGGCCGCGATCCGGCACGGCAAGCACGTGTACCTGGAAAAGCCGTTGGCGACCACCGCCGAAGAGGCCATGGCGCTGGTGTCGGCCGCCCGCAGTCACGGCGTCCGGCTGGCCTGCGCGCCGGACACCGTGCTGGGCACCGGAATCCAAACGGCCAGGGCGGCCATCGCCGACGGACTGATCGGCCGGCCGACCGCGGCCAACGCCATGTTGCTGGGCGGCGGACCGGACAACCGTCATCCGAACCCGCACTTCTTCTATCAACCCGGGGCCGGGCCACTCATGGACATGGGCCCGTACTACGTCACCGCGCTGGTGACCCTGCTTGGCCCGACCGAACGGGTGTCGGCTCTGGGGCACCGATCCAGTAGCACCCGGCCGATCACCGATGGCCCGAACGTCGGAGGCTCGATTGATGTGGCCGTGGACACCCACGTCTCGGCCTCGCTGCTGCACGCCGACGGCGCGCTGAGCACGCTGGTGACCTCCTTCGACGCGCCGGCGGCATCACGGATGCCGCGGATCGAGATCTACGGCACCGCAGGCAGCCTCGGCGTGCCAGATCCGAACCAGTTCTCCGGCCCCGTGGTGATCAAGACGGTGGGCGCGCCGGAGTGGGAGACCGTCCCGGAGTCGGCCGGCTACGTCGACGGCGCTCGCGGGATCGGTCTGGCCGACCTGGCCGCTGCGATCGATGGTGGATTCGAGCACCGCGCCTCGTCCGAACTCGCCGCCCATGTGGTGGAGGTGCTGGAGGCGATCCAGCGGTCGAGCAGCTCGGGTCAGGCCGTCGACGTGTCTTACCGACCGGAACCGCCTACGGCTGTTCCGTCGACCGCACTGTTCAGCGAGAGGGTGACCGCGTGACGAATCGGCCCAACATCATCCTGATCGTCTCCGACGACCACGGCTACGGTGACCGCAGCGCGCTGGGTGCCGTCGACGTCTCGACCCCTGCGCTCGACCGGCTGGCCGCCGAAGGGGCCACCATGGACGAGGCGTACGTGACCGCGCCGATCTGCAGCCCGTCCCGCTCAGCCATCATCAGCGGTGTCCACCAGGCGCGATGGGGGGCGAAATGGTTCGACTCCAGTCGATTTCCACCTGAGCAGGTGCCGACTCTGGCCGAGCGGCTGCGCGATCAGGGCTACCGCACGGGCTATTTCGGCAAGGTGCACTACGGTCCGGAGAAGCCGGGCGACCGGGCCTGCCCGCCCGGGCACGGCTTCGATGAGTCCTTCTACGGTTTGGCCGGCGGGCAGATGGGCCGACTGAACTACTTGCACCACAGCCAACAGACCGTGGATGAATATGGTCCGGTGGCCTCGACGCGGATGGCCGTCGCGCCGCTGTTCGAAGGCACCGAACAGGTGGAGTACGAAGGCTTCCTGACCGCCGAGCTCGGGCGGCGGGCCCGCGATTTCGTGCAGCGCCACCACGACGAGCCGTTCTTCGCCATGGTGGCGTTCAACGCCGTGCACAACTTCTGCTGGCAGCTGCCGGACGATGAACTGAGTAAGCGCGGCCTGCCCAAGCACGACGACTGGACGCCGGCGATCGGTGACTACGGCGAGTGGTACGACGACGCCATCGCACCGAACCTGGAGCACGGCCGGGCCTATTACCTCGCGCAGCTGGAACTGATGGACGCCGAGATCGGTGCGTTGCTCGACTCTTTGGACGCGGCTGGGCTCGCGGAAGACACGATCGTAGTCTACACGACCGACAACGGCGGCTCCACCTGCAATTTCGGCGACAATACGCCGCTACGCGGAACCAAGTACACGCTGTGGGAGGGCGGCATCCGGGTGCCGATGCTCGTCCGGTGGCCGGCCGGCGGAGTACCGGGCGGGGTCCGTCGCTCGGGCTTGTTCAGCACGCTCGACCTGGTGCCGACGCTGACCGCGGCAGCCGGATCGACCGCAACCGGCGGCGACGGCCACGACCAGTGGGAGCTGATTCGCGCTGACAGCACCTCACCCCACCGGCATCTGTACTGGACCACCGGGTGGTCGTGGGCGGTGCGGGACGGCACCTGGAAGCTGAGTTGGGTCGATCCGGACAGCAGCGAGGCCGCTGCGGTCGCCCGTCAGCAGCATGCGGAGATCGGGAGCGGTCTGTTTCTCGCCGACCTGAGGCAAGACCCTGGGGAAACAGTCAACCGGGCCGGGGACCGAGCGGACATCGTGGCCACGCTCACCGAGGAATTCGACCGGTGGTCGGAGGAAGTGTCGACAGTCGGGAGTCTGGGCTGATCCCCGCCGCCCGGCGGGAACCTGGCGATGCGAGCAGAAGAGGCCGAGGATCGTCGCGCGGGTCGGATCCCGACCCGCACCGTCACCCGTGTGCATCGTTGGGGTCGTACTCACCCGGAAGCGGTCCGGACGGGTCGTCGCGGGCCCAGCCCTGGAAGTACCACTGGCACAGCACATCGATCCGTTCCAGCCGGTCCTGCGGCGGCTCGGCCAACGGGGGGACGGCCAGCCCGGGAACGAGGTTCGGCACGCGCACCATCACCGAGTAGAACACTGCGATCAGGTTCCGCGGAATCACCTCGGCGCCGGCATCGCGGGTGCACACCTGGCGCATGGCCTGCTCCAACCGCTGCCACGACGCCGGATTCCAAAATCCTCGACGGATCAACTGTCCGACAAACGATTCCGGCTCGTCGGCCGATGCCTCGAACAGCACGGTCGCCGTTGGCCTCGGCCGGATCCGGCTCGGCAACGGAGCTCCGGCCGTCGCCACCGGCCGGGGTGTGGACGATCACGTAATTCCCCAGGGGTGACGATCACGTAATTCCCCAGGTGTGGTCCGTGTTCTGTTTCTACTCCAGAGTTTGGGTGGTTGTCGAGTCCACCTGTCACTGATGTCAATATGC
>JAABUK010006599.1_pt1 | contig 17223 bp, 7 predicted proteins | sample 5559141 | NCBI WGS metagenome assembly JAABUK01 (sample SAMN10711869, study PRJNA513367) | rock metagenome | isolation source: Antarctica rocks | place: Antarctica: Victoria Land, Pudding Butte nord | collected 2016-01-03 | reverse complement strand
AGCAATCATCGGCTATCACCAAACAAATTATTCTATAAAACTAACATATTATCCAAATTTACCAGAAGTAGATGCTATTAAGAAAGCAGCATAAGTAAAGATATATCCAACAGAGAAATGAGCTAAACCAACTAAACGTGCTTGAACAATAGAAAGAGCAACTGGTTTGTCTCTCCAACGAACAAGGTTTGCTAAAGGTGTTCGCTCATGAGCCCATGCAAGTGTCTCGATAAGTTCTTGCCAGTAACCTCGCCAAGAGATTAAAAACATAAATCCAGTAGCCCAAACAAGGTGTCCGAATAAGAACGTCCAAGCCCATACAGATAAACTGTTCATACCAAAAGGATTGTATCCATTGATAAGTTGAGATGAGTTTAACCAAAGGTAATCTCTAAGCCATCCCATGATGTAAGTAGATGATTCATTAAATTGGTTAACATTCCCTTGCCAAATACCAAGATGTTTCCAATGCCAATAGAAAGTAGTCCAACCGATTGTGTTTAGCATCCAAAAAACAGCAAGATAAAAAGCATCCCAACCGGAAATGTCACAAGTACCTCCACGGCCTGGTCCATCACAAGGAAAACTGTAACCAAAATCTTTTTTATCTGGCATAAGTTTTGAACCTCGAGCATCTAATGCTCCTTTAACTAAAATTAAAGTGGTTGTATGAAGACCAAGAGCAATAGCATGATGAACAAGAAAATCACCAGGTCCAATTGTTAGGAAAAGTGAATTATTGTTATTGTTAATTGCATCTAACCAACCAGGAAGCCATAAACTTTGACTAGCTGAAAAAGCTGGACTGTTTGATGATGATAATAAAAGATCAAAACCATAAAGCGCTTTACCTTGTGCAGCTTGAATCCATTGTGCAAAAACAGGTTCGATTAAAATTTGTTTTTCAGGAGTTCCAAAAGCTTGCATAACATCATTATGCACATAAAGGCCTAAAGTGTGAAATCCTAAAAATAAACTTACCCAGCTTAAATGAGAAATGACAGCCTCTTTATGATCTAATATACGCGCTAGTACATTTCCTTTATTTTGTTCAGGATCATAGTCTCTAATAAAAAAGATTGCTCCATGAGCAAAAGCCCCACACATTATAAAACCAGCAATATATTGATGATGAGTATAAAGTGATGCTTGTGCAGTAAAATCTTGTGCAAGAAAAGCGTATGGTGGAAGTGCATACATATGTTGTGCAACTAGTGATAAAATTGTACCAAGTGCTGCAAGGTGTAATCCTAATTGAAAATGCAAAGAATTATTAACTGTATCAAATAATCCTTTATGTCCAGCACCAAGACCACCTGCTGGAGGAGTATGTGCATCAAGAATTTCTTGCATGCTGTGACCAATTCCAAAATTAGTACGGTACATATGACCTGCTAAAATGAAAACAACTGCAATAGCTAAATGATGATGTGCAATATCAGTTAACCAAAGACTTTGAGTTTGCGGATGAAATCCACCTAAAAAAGTTAAAATTGCATCCCCAGCGCCTTCTGTAGTTCCAAAAACATGATTTGCCTTATCTGAATTCTGTGCATAAGCTGCCCAATTACCAGTGAAGAATGGAGTTAATCCTTGTGGATGAGGTAAAGTAGTTAAGAAATTATTCCAACGAACGTGTTGACCACGAGCCTCAGGAATAGCTACATGAACTAAATGTCCAGTCCAAGCTAAAGAACTTACTCCAAACAATCCAGCAAGGTGATGGTTTAAACGAGACTCTGCATTTTTAAACCAAGATAAAGACGGTTGAAATTTTGGTTGTAAATGAAGCCAGCCAGCAAAAAGAAAAAGAGCAGATCCAAGAATAAGAAAAATAGCTCCGTTATATAAATCTTGATTAGTCCGCATTCCAATAGTATACCACCACTGATAAACACCAGATGTTGAAATATTTACTGGACCAGAAGCTCCACCACGAGTAAAAGCTTCAACTGCAGGTTGACCGAAGTGAGGATCCCAAATAGCGTGAGCAATTGGTCGAACGTGAAGTGGATCGCGACCCCATTGTGGAAAGTTTCCTTGCCAAGCAACATGGAAAAGAAGCGAAGATGTCCATAAAAAAATAATTGCTAATTGCCCAAAATGAGAAGCAAAAATCTTTTGATAAAGATTTTCTTCAGTCATACCGTCATGACTTTCAAAGTCATGAGCAGTGGCGATCCCGTACCAAATTCGCCGAGTAGTTGGATCTTGAGCAAGACCCTGGCTAAATTTTGGAAACTTAGTTGCCATAATTTTTAGAAATCCTTTGTTTTAAAAGTTTAAATTTAGTAACGCTGCCTCAGCTCTTTTTTTAACAAATTAAAAAGAATTTTTTTTTTTGTTTCTAAGTTTTGCATTGCCATGACATCGTCTTCGGCGATGTTAGTAGGAGGCAATCGATTGCCTCGGTTATATGTTATATTATGTTATATAAAGAGGAGGCGCCCCTAAGTTTTTTTTGTAAAAAAAAAAAAACCAACCAAGTGCCTTGAAGTATCCTAAGTTTTACGGATTCAAACAAAGTTTATTATCCTAAGTTTTGCTTCTATTTTTTTTTTGTAAAAAAAAAAAAAAACCAACAGCTTCGCAAAACCTTCAAAAGCAAAGTAAAACCTTCTTCGCAACACAGATTAAGTGTTGCTTCGCAACACTTAGAACAAAATTCTTTTTTTATTTATTTTAGATTTGTGAGGCCCTATAGTGTTTCAGATGATAAATGCGTTAATTGTTTATATAAACAAGTGCAGAGCATTAATAAGAGGCAGAGCTTTTAGGTAATACAAGATTTGTGTTTTACAAAGCTTAACTGAAATGTCTTTACTTTTTTTTTGTTATAAATTTTTTTGTTTTTAGAAAAAATGCTGTTGGCATTTAAAGCAAAGCTTTAAATCGATTGCCCCCTTTTTACATCGCCTTCTTTACATAACCGAAGGTTATGTATGCGATGTATGGGCAATGCATTGCCTCCGTAATTAGAGGCAGAGGCAATCGATTGCATTGCCCCAAAGGTTTTGCCTTTGCAAAACCTTCGGGGCATTGCTATACATCGCATACATAACCTTCGGTTATGTAAAGAAGGCGATGTAAGGCAATCGATTTAAAGCTTTGCTTTAAATGCATTGCCCCCAAAGGGGGCAATCGATTACCCCGTAGGGGTAATGCATTGCCTAAGATCGCCTTTTTTACATAACCTTCGGTTATGTACGCGATGTCAGGCAATGCAAAATTTAAGATACTTAACACTCTTTGAGTGTTGAGTGTTAAGGAGTGTTAACCCACAGCAATAATCCGGGCTAAGAAGAATGACCAAGTTGTTGCTATACCCCCTAAAAGATAATGTGCAACACCTACTGCACGACCTTGTGTAATACTTAAAGCTCTTGGTTGAATTGCCGGAGCAACTTTTAATTTATTATGAGCCCAAACAATAGATTCGATTAATTCTTGCCAATATCCACGACCACTAAATAAGAACATTAAACTAAAGGCCCAAATAAAGTGAGCACCAAGAAATATTAAACCGTATGCAGATAACGCAGATCCATAAGATTGAATAACTTGAGATGATTGTGCCCACATGAAATCACGAAGCCAACCATTAATGGTATTTGCACTTTGTGCAAAATTTCCTCCAGTAATGTGTGAAACTCCTGTTTCATTTACAGTACCCCATACATCTGATTGCATTTTCCAACTAAAATGGAAAATAGCAACAGATAAAGCATTATACATCCAGAAAAGACCTAAAAATACATGATCCCATCCAGAAACTTGACAGGTACCGCCTCGACCTGGTCCATCACACGGAAAACGGAAACCTAAATTTGCTTTATCTGGAATTAAACGAGAACTGCGCGCATAAAGTACACCTTTTAGTAAAATTAAAACTGTTACGTGAATAGTAAAAGCGTGAATGTGATGTTAGTATTTGCTCTAAAAATACTAGGACTATATCTTTACTGTAACACAATATTAAAAATTGACTCTAAAACTTACGTGACTGTGACAAAAAATTATTTTTTTTTTTTGTTTCTAAGTTTTGCATTACCCCCTATGGGGGTAATCGATTGCCCATACATCGCATACATAACCTTCGGTTATGTAACCACGGCGATGTAAGGAGGGGGCAATCGATCAAAAACTTTGTTTTTGATGCATTTAAAGCGAAGCTTTAAATCGATTGTGACAAAAAAAAAAGAATTTTTTTTTTTTGTTTCAACTTTGTTTTTGATCGATTGCCTCTGCCTCTAATATTATTTTTTATTATTTTTACGGAGGCAATGCTTCTATTTTTTAAACCAACCAAGTTTTGAGCAAAACTTTCTTTAATAAGATTAAGTGTTGCTTCGCAACACAAAACTTTCTGAACAAAAGAACAAAATTATTTTTTTTTGTCACATTGTTTAATCTATGTTGAAGACATTTATTTTGTATTTAAAATTAAACGTTGTAATTTAATAATCGATTTTTTTGTAATAGGATATTCCTTAGTACGGTAACCTAAAACCCTTTTCCATCGATTAAAAAGAATCTGACGTTTCCCTAAAAAGGGATATTTTGTTAAATACTGAATTAATACTAAATGACTTTTTAATAGACTTGTTTCTAAGCGATTATATTTTTCAGTGGAAGATCCGTTTGTGATTTGGTAAATATCAGATGGAATTTGGAAAAGATGTTTGATTTGATTTAATAACTCTTTTTCATCTCTTTGAGTTATATAAAATTTCATTTTAATGTTATAAGATTGAGAATTATCTTTATTAACTCGAATGATATCTTTTGATTTTACCCAAAAGCCGGCATCTCCTTCAAAAAAACCGGATAACCACGCATTTTTAAAACAAATGAGGGGTTTTGTTTTTGAAAATAAAATAAAGGAATTATATCTCCTATTAAATTCAGCAACCCAAATTTGAAATTGTTTTTGTTTTTTTATAGTGATTAAATTTCCATTAAATAACCAAATTAATCGAGTTAAATTTTTCAAATCATAGACAGAATAACGCCAATAAATTTCGTTATTTTTTTTTACAACTTCCGTTACTTTACCAAAACCTAACCCAGTTCGAATTTTATACATTAATTGAACATCTTTTTGAGTTATTTCAAGTGCAAACCGGTTTTTTCCTTTTTGATCATTGCCCGTATCTTTTACAAGGGGGCAATCGCTTACCCTGACATCGCCTTCGGCGATGTTAGGGCAAGGATCATACCATTTTAAAAAGCAACCTTCTGCTTCAAAAAAACCAATAAACCATTCTAAAAAAATGGTATTAGGATTAGGTTTATGTTGGGGTGTTCCAAATCGAATATAATTTTCAAAATCTAATTGTGTTAACAATATTTCGCGTGTAGTCTCTGAGGATCCTATCTCTAATTTGTTTGATATCGTCATTTTTTATGATTTATTTAACTAAAAAAAGATACAAATTGTGACAAAAAAAAATTCCATGCATCAAAAACTTTGTTTTTGATCGATTGCCCCTTCTTACATCGCCTTCGGCGATGTATGGCAATGCATTGCCATACATCGCCGAAGGCGATGTAAGAAGTAAAAACTACGTCAATCGATCACCCCTTTTAAAGCAAATAAAGCAAAGGGGTGATGCTTTGCCTCTTTGCCTCTTTGCCTCTTATAAAATTGATTAAAATTATAAGGGGCAGAGCAAAGCTCTTCGCACTTATTCGGATTTTAAAAGGATTTTAACAGCGAAGCGCATGATTGTCACCCTGCGGGTGACCATGGTTTCCTAAGTTTTGCTTTGCAAAACCTTCGGGAAACAATTGTTTTAACCATGAAGGAACAAACTTTACGAGGCCTTTTTAGGATACTTGCAGTTAAAATCGTTCCGATTAAAAAATAAGTTCAAAGTCACCCTTTGCTATACATCGCCGAAGGCGATGTAAGCAGGGGCATCAGTGACAATCATGGTAACCCGAAGGGTTACAATGCATGAATTTTGTCACATTGTTTCAGCAACTTTTTTTTTGTTTATAGTTTCCTGCTGATTAACCCTACTGAAAAGATTTTCTCTTAAACCTAAATGAATAAGAACTCTCAGATAATGAGGCAGTTCCAGCATATAGCGAAATTTTACATGATCCATCGAATTCCTGTTTTATAATTTTGGTGTTATCTTTAGCACTTATTTTTTGTTGAAAACTTTTAAAAAACGGGAAAAATATTAAACCATAAAATCAGCAGTTCCTAATGAAATAGGCATCATTGCAACTTTACCACCAACTGCAACAAGATCACCACCCCAAGTTAGACTTGTACCTGCTAAGGCGTTGGGTGCAGTTAACTGTGGTGCTAAAAAGTGAGTATTTTGAATAAATTGTGCAAAAACAGGTTGAAGTTGTATAGCTGTGTCAGAAAACATATCTTGAGGACGACCTAAAGCACTTAATGTGTCGTTATGAATATATAACCCAAAACTATGGAATCCTAAAAAGATACAAACCCAATTTAAATGAGAAATAATAGCGTCTCGGTGACGTATTACACGATCTAACAAATTATTGTAATTGTTTGTTGGATCATAATCACGTACCATAAAAATTGATCCGTGAGCCCCAGCACCTACAATACAAAAACCACCAATCCAATTATGGTGAGTGAAAATAGAAAGTTGAGTTCCGTAATCAGTTGCCAAGTAAGGGTAAGGAGGCATCGAATACATGTGATGAGCCACAATAATTGACAAAGAGCCAAATAATGCTAAGTTAATAGCTAATTGTGCATGCCAAGAAGTAGTTAAAATTTCATAAAGTCCTTTATGCCCTTCACCAGTGAAAGGACCTTTATGAGCTTCTAAAATTTCTTTTATACTGTGACCAATTCCCCAATTAGTACGATATTGGTGACCCGCTACTAAAAAAAGAACTGCAATAGCTAAATGATGGTGAGCAGTATCGGTTAACCATAAACCACCAGTAACAGGGTTTAAACCACCTTTAAAAGTTAAAAAGTCACTATACTCATTCCAATTTACTGTAAAGAATGGTGCAAGACCTTTTGCAAAACTTGGATAAAGTTGAGCCATTAAATCACGGTTTAATAAAAATTCGTGTGGTAAAGGGATCTCTTTAGGATCCACTCCCGCATCTAAAAGTTTATTAATTGGTAGAGAAACGTGTATTTGATGACCTGCCCAAGCCAAGCTGCCTAAACCTAAAAGACCTGCAAGATGATGATTTAACATAGATTCTACGTTTTGGAACCATTCTAATTTGGGAGCAGCTTTATGATAATGAAACCAGCCGGCAAAAAACATAGCACCAGCCATAACTAAACCACCGATTGCAGTACTGTATAATTGCAATTCACTAGTAATACCACCTGCACGCCAAAGTTGAAAGAAGCCCGAAGTAATTTGAATACCTTGAAAACCACCACCAACATCACCATTTAAAATCTCTTGACCTACAATAGGCCATACTACTTGAGCACTTGGTTTAATGTGAGTCGGGTCACTTAACCAAGCTTCATAGTTAGAAAAACGGGCTCCATGGAAATACATACCACTTAACCAAATAAAGATAATACCTAATTGCCCAAAGTGTGCACTAAAAACTTTTCTAGAAATTTCTTCAAGATCAGTAGTATGACTGTCAAAGTCATGTGCATCTGCATGAAGATTCCAGATCCAAGTTGTAGTAGCTGGACCTTTTGAAAGTGTTCTAGAAAAATGACCTGGTTTTGACCATCTTTCAAAACTAGTTTCAGTTGGATTGCGATCGACTACAATCTTCACCTTTTTTGCTTCTCGCTCTGGTGGACTAATTGTCATCCAATATCTCCTAAAAAAAATTATGAAGTAGACTCAGTCCTCGTTAAAAACTTTATCTTTAATATTACCTATTTATAGTTGGTTTTGCAAAGCAAAACCCCTTGAAGGTTTTGAAACAAGACGAGCAAGTATCCTAAGCTTTGCATTGCCATGACATCGCCGTGGCCTTCGGTTATGTACGCGATGTTAGTAGGAGGCCATCGATTGCCCCTAAGTTTTGCAAAGGCAAAACCTTTGGGTTGGCTTTTGCAATGCATCAAAAACAAAGTTTTTGATCGATTGCCCCTTCTTACATCGCCTTCTTTACATAACCGAAGGTTATGTATGCGATGTATGGGCAACCCTACGGGGATTACCCCCTACGGGGGTAATGCATCAATCGCCGGAGGCGATTGATCGATTTAAAGCTTCGCTTTAAATGCATCAATCGCCTCCGGCGATTGATCGATTGCCTTCGGTTATATAAAGAAGGCAATGCATCAAAAACAAAGTTTTTGATCGATTAAAAACCGCAGGTTTTTAATGCATTGCCCCCTTCTCTAATTGCCTTCGGCGATGTCAGGGCAATCGATTACCCCCTATGGGGGTAATGCATTGCCTCCTACTTACATCGCCTTCGGCGATGTATGGCAATCGATTACCCCCTACTAACATCGCCTTCGGCGATGTCAGGGTAATGCATCAAAAACAAAGTTTTTGATCGATTAAAAACCGCAGGTTTTTAATGCATGCTTTGCTCTGTTCGCAAGCTTGCTTGCGCAACTTTTTTTTATTGAAAAAAAAACCAAAAAGAACTATTTATAATAGTTCCACACTTAAATAATGCTTTAGGTAACAAAAGAAAAATTTACAACCAATTATAAGTAGTTGATTCTAATATACTTGGTTCTCTTAATAAGAACATAAGAACAAAAGAGAGGAGTAAGGTGCATATCAGAACCAAAAATAAAGACATTAATTAATCAACAATTAATTAACTTATTCTGTTACTTTTAGATACCTTTTAAATAAGTCAACAGTTAAAACAGAAGCAGCTAATCTACCTAGACGGTAAGGTCCATTTGTATAAGGCCAAATTTAAAATACAAACTTTATAATAATTTTTGCATTGCCTCGTATCTTTTATCAGAAAGTTTTGCATCAATCTTAACATCGCCAAAGGCGATGTAAGTAGGCGATTGATCGATTTAAAGCTTTGCTTTAAATGCATTGCCCCCTTTGGGGGCAATCGATTGCCTTCTTTATATCACCGAAGGCAATGCATTGCTAAAAATATCACCGAAGGCAATGCATTGCTAAAATTTTTTTTTATTGTTTTATATTTTATTCATACTACTTTAAAAATAGACAAAAAAAACATTATAAAGGTATAATATAATATTTTAAAATGATACAAAAAAAAATTATAAAGGTATAATATAATATTATCTAAACTAAGATAAAAAATCTATCGTTGTTATGGGTTGCTACGCAACCCCAAAAAAACACAACAATGTTGTTAAAATATCCGAGAAAAGATAAAATAACATGCATTACCCTGACAAAGTGACATCGCCGAAGGCGATGTTAGAGGGCGATGTTAGTAGGGGGTAATCGATTGCCCTGACATCGCCGTGGTTACATAACCTTCGGTGATGTACGCGATGTTAGAAGGGAACAATGCATTAAAAACCTGCGGTTTTTAATCGATTGTGAAATTCATTTTTTTTTTTTTGTTTCAACTTTGTTTTTGATCGATTGCCATACATCGCATACATAACCTTCGGTTAAAGGCGATGTAAGAAGGGGCAATGCATTGCCATACATCGCATACATAACCTTCGGTTATGTAACCACGGCGATGTAAGAAGGGGCAATGCATTGCCCGTATCTTTTGCTTCGGGGCAATCGATTGCCTAACATCGCCTTTGGCGATGTCAGGCAATCGATTGCCTCCTACGGAGGCAATGCATTACCCCCATAGGGGGTAATCGATTGCCCATACATCGCCGAAGGCGATGTAAGAAGCAAAAGATACGGGCAATGCATGCGCAAAGCGCATGATTGTCACTGATGCCCATGCGGGGCATTGCCCCAAAGGTGAAGAGATACTAAACTTGGTTTTGCTTTGCAAAACTTAGGGGCAATCGATTGCTAAATTTGAATTCTCCATCCTTTCCCGAAGGTTTTGCCTTTGCATTGCCCGTATCTTTTGCTTTGGGGGCAATCGATTGCCTATGCGCAGCAAGGGATAAAAGCTGCGCATACTGCTCTTTTCCCTTACCAGCCTAAGTTTTGCTTCTATTTTTTTTTGTAAAAAAAACCAACCAAGTTTAGTATCTCTTCTCTGCAAAACCTTCTAACATCGCCTTCGGCGATGTCAGGCAATGCAAAACCTTCGGGAAACCATGGTCACCCTTTGCCCCGCAGGGGCATCAGTGCCAATCATGCGCTTCGCGCGTGCATGGTTTGCTTTGTTCTGACAAAAACAACGTTTTTGTTAAAGCTTGCAGTTAAAATCGTTCCGATTTGTGACAATATTTTTTTTTTGTTAAAAAACCAACAAAGTTTAGTATCTATGCTTTTAAAATCCTTTGGATTTTAACAAGCCAAGCTTGTTAAAATCCAAAGGATTTTAAAAGCATCAACCCAAAGGTTTTGCCTTTGCATTGCCCGTATCTTTTGCTTTGGGGGCAATGCATTGCCTGACATCGCCGAAGGCGATGTTAGGCAATCGATTGCCCCCAAAGCAAAAGATACGGGCAATGCAAAGGCAAAACCTTCTTACATCGCCTTCTTTACATAACCGAAGGTTATGTATGCGATGTATGGCAATCGATTGCCCCTCCTTACATCGCCTTCGGCGATGTATGGCAATGCATACTGCTCTTTTCCTAAGTTTTGCTTCGCAAAACCAAGTTTATTATCCCGTGGTTGCAAAACCTTAAAAGCCTAAGTTGGTTTTTTTTTTTTACAAAAAAAATAGAAGCATTGCCCCTTCTTACATCGCCTTCGGCGATGTATGGCAATCGATTTAAAGCTTTGCTTTAAATGCATTACCCCCTACGGGGGTAATCGATTGCCCATACATCGCCGAAGGCGATGTAAGAAGGGGGCAATGCATCAAAAACAAAGTTTTTGATCGATTTAAAGCTTCGCTTTAAATGCATTGCCTCGTATCTTTTTAAGGAGGCAATCGATTACCTTCGGTTATATAAAGAAGGCAATGCAAAACTTAGGGCAATCGATTGCCTAACATCGCCTTCGGCGATGTCAGGCAATGCAAAGGCAAAACCTTCTTACATCGCCTTCGGCGATGTATGGCAATGCATCAATCGCCGTAGGCGATTGATCGATTTAAAGCGAAGCTTTAAATGCATTGCCCCCTTAGGGGGCAATCGATTACCCCCGTAGGGGGTAATGCATTTAAAGCGAAGCTTTAAATCGATTGCCTTCGGTTATATGTTATATAAAGAAGGCAATGCATTGCCTGACATCGCGTACATAACCGAAGGTTATGTAACCACTAACATCGCCTTCGGCGATGTCTCTATGTTAGAAGGTTTTGCAGAGCAAGTATCCCTTCTTGGTTTTACGGAGTAAAACCTTCTTTGTGTTGCTTCGCAACACGTAAAACCTTCTTTGTGTTGCTTCGCAACACGTAAAACCTTCTTTGTGTTGCTTCGCAACACTTAGAGGCAATGCATTGCCCCCTTCTAACATCGCCTTCTTACATCGCGTACATAACCAAAGGTTATGTAAAGAAGGCGATGTCACTTTGTCAGGCAATCGATTGCCTTCGGTTATATAAAGAAGGCAATGCATTGCCATGACATCGCCTTCGGCGATGTTAGTAGGAGGTTTTGCTTTGCTTTTGCAGGGATACTAAACTTTGTTTTACGAATTCAAACTTAGCAATCGATTTAAAGCTTCGCTTTAAATGCATCAAAAACAAAGTTTTTGATCGATTGCCCCCGAAGGGGGCAATGCATTGCCCCCTTCTTACATCGCCGAAGGCGATGTAAGAAGGGGCAATGCATCAAAGGAAGGTTTGTAAAAATAACAAGAAAAATTTCAATAACAATTTCTTTAAATCAAATAAATTTTTTGATAATAATTTTTTAGGAGAATATATTTTATGCCTATCGGTGTACCTAAAGTACCTTTTCGTTTACCTGGTGAACCTGCAGCACAATGGGTTGATCTTTACAATCGACTTTACCGGGAAAGAGTTTTATTTTTATGTCAAGATTTAGATGATGAGCTTGCTAATCAATTAATTGGTATTATGTTATATTTAAATGCTGAAGAAAAAAGTAAGGGTTTATTTATTTATATAAATTCACCTGGCGGTTCAGTAACGTGTGGAATTGCTGTTTATGACACAATGAATTATGTAAAAGCGGATCTTACTACTATTTGTGTAGGAACCGCAGCTTCTATGGCATCTTTTGTATTAGCAGGAGGAGACCGTGGTAAACGTTTAGCCCTACCTCATTCACGTATAATGATTCACCAACCAGAAGGAGGAAGTCAAGGTCAAGCCTCTGAAGTTGTTTCTGAATCAGAAGAAGTAATGCGAATTCGTCGTCAAGTCGGAAAAATTTACGCAGCACGGACTGGTCAAAGTTTAAATAGAATTAGTAGAGATATGGATCGAGATCAATTTATGTCAGCTAGAGAAGCAAAAGAGTATGGTTTAGTGGATCAAGTAGCGGTAGATCAATTGTAAATAAAAATACTCTGCAGTGTATCTCCTCACCTAAAAAAAAACCTTGTAGGCATTGCCTTCGGTTATATAAAGAGGCAATTGATTGCCTTCTTTATATAACCGAAGGCAATGCACTGCCTCTGTAGGAGGCAATCGATTTAAAGCTTCGCTTTAAATGCATCAAAAACAAAGTTGAAACAAAAAAAAAAGAATTTTGTTTCAACTTTGTTTTGCGAAGCAAAACTTAGAAACAAAATTCTTTTTTTTTTTTTGTCACATTGTCACAATCGATTAAAAACCGCAGGTTTTTAATGCATCAATCTTAACATCGCGTACATAACCGAAGGTTATGTAAGCGATGTAAGGTTTTGCAGAGCAAAACTTATAATCTTTTGTTTTGCAGAGCAAAACTTAGAGGCGATTGATCGATTGCCTTCTTTACATAACCGAAGGCAATGCATCAAAAACAAAGTTTTTGATCGATTTAAAGCTTTGCTTTAAATGCATCAATCGCCGGAGGCGATTGATCGATTGCCTTCTTTATATCACCGAAGGCAATGCATTGCCCCCTTCTTACATCGCCTTCGGCGATGTATGGGCAATCGATCAAAAACTTTGTTTTTGATGCATTTAAAGCGAAGCTTTAAATCGATTGCCTTCAGTTATATGTTATATAAAGAAGGCAATGCATTGCCCTGACATCGCCAAAGGCGATGTTAAAAGGGGGCAATCGATTACCCCCGTCGGGGGTAATGCATCAATCGCCTCCGGCGATTGATCGATTTAAAGCTTTGCTTTAAATGCATTGCCATACATCGCCGAAGGCGATGTAAGAAGGGGCAATCGATTGCCATACATCGCCGAAGGCGATGTAAGAAGGGGCAATGCATCAATCTTAACATCGCGTACATAACCGAAGGTTATGTAAGCGATGTAAGTAGGCGATTGATCGATTAAAAACCGCAGGTTTTTAATGCATTGCCTTCTTTATATAACTGAAGGCAATCGATTTAAAGCTTCGCTTTAAATGCATTTAAAGCGAAGCTTTAAATCGATTGCCTTCAGTTATATAAAGAAGGCAATGCATTACCCCCTTGGGGGGGCAATGCCCCATTTTTGTAAGAGTTTTGTAAGGTGAGGAGATACAAAGCTTTTTGCTTCTTTTTACATCTATACATAACCTAAAACTGTGACAAAAAAAAGAATTTTTTTTTTCTAAGTTTTGCTTCGCAAAACCAAGTTAAAACCACCTTGTTTTCGTTTTAGGTTATGTATAGATGTAAAAAGAAGCAAAAACAAGGTGTTTGCACGGTTTTACTATGTAAAACCCAATTTAGTTAAAGCCTTTTTTTTAACAAATCTAAAACAAACCTTTGACAAAAATACTTACAAAAATATTATCTTTTAAATATTTTTATATCGTTTTTTTTTTGATGCATCAAAAACAAAGTTTTTGATCGATTGCCATACATCGCATACATAACCTTCGGTTATGTAAAGAAGGCGATGTAAGGAGGTTTTGCCTTTGCAAAACTTGGTTGGTTTTTTTTTTTACAAAAAAAAATAGGTTTTGCCTTGTGTGACAAAAAAAAAATTCTTTTTTTTTTTGTTTCAACTTGGTTTTGCATTTAAAGCGAAGCTTTAAATCGATCAAAAACTTTGTTTTTGATGCATTGCCTTCTTTATATAACCGAAGGCAATCGATCAATCGCCGGAGGCGATTGATGCATTGCCCATACATCGCCGAAGGCGATGTAAGAAAGAGGCAATCGATTTAAAGCTTTGCTTTAAATGCATCAAAAACTTTGTTTTTGATCGATTGCCATACATCGCCGAAGGCGATGTAAGAAGGGGCAATGCATTGCCCCCTTTGGGGGCAATCGATTTAAAGCTTTGCTTTAAATGCATTGCCATGACATCGCCTTCGGCGATGTTAGTAGGAGGCAATTGATTGCCTAACATCGCCTTTGGCGATGTCAGGCAATCGATTGCCTCCGTAGGAGGTTTTGCAAAGAAGGGATAATAAACTTTGTTTTACGAAGTAAAACTTAGCAATGCATTGCCCCTACGGGGCAATCGATTGCCATACATCGCCTTCGGCGATGTAAGTAGGGGCAATGCTTCTATTTTTTTAAAAAATAGAAGCAAAACCAAATTTAGTATCAAGTCAAGGCAAAACCTTCGGGAAACCATGGTTGCGCTTATCCCTTAAAAAAGATACTCGCAACAATTGTTGCGCGTATCTTTTTTAAGGGATAAGCGCAACCATGGAGAAGTAAAACTCAGCAATCGATTTAAGGCTTTGCTTTAAATCGATCAAAAACCAAGTTTGTCAAAACTTGTGTAGGCATAAACCTAAAATAATCAAAAGTAAAAATGTTCTAAACACGGTGACTGAATTAGAATTAAAAAACCGGTTTTACTTCATCTAAAAGAACAGAACTGTTATAAATTTCTAAAATAATAACTAAAAAAACTGCAAAAAGGGCCATAAAAACACCCATTAATACGGTAGTTCCCCACCCAGGTGCTACTTTACCATATTCAGAATTTAACGGTTTTAACAAAGTTCCTAAAAAAGTTACTTTGCTAGTATCCAATGGGGCTTGTTTAGTTTTTGAAGTAGTTCCTGTTGCCATAAAGTTTTATAAATTTTTCTAGATTTTTTACTTTCTGTCATTTGTTATCCATTTTCTTTTAGCGTAATTTTGTTATGGCAGGAAATTTGTTTTTCACGTTAAAATATTTAGAAAATAAAAGTTCAAAGATATTGTTACTACTTTGCTTTTAAGTTTTATTATTTTATCTTTTTAACATTTTAATTGACATAATTAATAAATTTGAAACAAATCTTGTTTTCGCTTTAAATCGATTGCCCCAGCTCTTCAGCTCTTCAGCTCTTCAGCTCTTCAGCTCTTCAGCTCTTCAGCTCTTCAGCTCTTTTTTATATAACATATAACATATAACCGAAGGCAATACATTGCCTGACATCGCCTTATAACATCGCCTTCTAAGATCGCCTTCTAAGATCGCCTTTAAGGGATAAGAACATCGCCTTTAAGGGATACGAACATCGCCTTTAAGGGATAAGAACATCGCCTTCGGCGATGTCACTTTGTCACTTTGTCAAGATGTTAGGCAATCGATTGTCTTTTTTACATAACCTTGGCCTAAAAGATACCACCGTTTTTGTTTAAGGTTGTCTATGAGATGTAAGCAGGCGATAGATCGATTTAAAGCGTCGCTTTAAATCGATCAAAAAAACCTTAATTTTGTTACGTTTTTGATGCTTTGCATAATAAAAACCCTTTGCATTGCCCATACATCGCCGAAGGCGATGTAAAAAGGGGGCAATCGATTGCCCCTTCTTACATCGCCTTCGGCGATGTATGGCAATGCATTGCCATGACATCGCCTTCAGCGATGTTAGTAGGAGGCAATCGATTTCCCTAAGTTTTGCTCTGCAAAACCAAGTTTTGCATTGCCTGACATCGCCGAAGGCGTTGTTAGGAGGGGCAATCGATTGCCTTCTTTACATAACCGAAGGCAATGCATAGATACTTCAAGGCAAAACCTTCTAACATCGCCTTCTAACATCGCCGTGGTTACATAACCTTTGGTTATGTACGCGATGTCTCTATGTCAAGATGTCAGGCAATGCCTCGTATCTCCTCACCTAAAACAAAAAGACCAAATAAAAAAAACATTGTTTTTAGTTATTTAACATCGGAGGTTTTAGAAACCTTCTAGGTTTTGCAAAGCAAGTACCTATGCATTGCCCCCAAAGGGGGCAATCGATTGCCCTAAGTTTTGCTCCTATTTTTTTTTTGTAAAAAAAAAAAAAAACCAACCAAGGCAAAACCTTCTTACATCGCCTTCGGCGATGTATGGCAATGCATTGCCTGACATCGCGTACATAACCGAAGGTTATGTAACCACAGTGATGTTAGAAGGTTTTGCCTTTGCATTGCCCCTTTGGGGTGATGCTTTGCACTTATAAAATCCTTTGGATTTTAACAAGCAAGGGATAATAGCTGCGCATACCGCTCGCGCAGCCTAAAAAAGTTTTGAAAAGATACGAGCAAGTATCCTAAGTTTTACTCGTTTTACTCTTTTTACTCTAAGAAGGCATACTTGCAAAGAAAAGATACTAAAACCTTCTTGGTTGCTTAAGTTGGTTTTTTTTTTTTTAACAAAAAAGAAGTTTTAAAGAGACCAAACAGCGTCAAACTGTACAAGGTTTTGCAGAGCAAAACTTAGGTTGTTGGTTTTTTTTTTTTTTTTTAAAAAGTTGCGCAAGCACAACAGAGCAAAGCATGCATTGCCTTCTTTATATAACATAATATAACATATAACCGAAGGCAATCGATTGTGACAAAAAAAAAAAAAAATTTTTTTTCAACTTTGTTTTTGATGCATTACCCTGACATCGCCGAAGGCGATGTTAGTAGGGGGTAATCGATTGCCCATACATCGCCTTTTAAGGGATACGCTTATCCCTTATGTAAGAAGGGGGCAATGCATTGCCTTCTTTATATAACTGAAGGCAATCGATTTAAAGCTTCGCTTTAAATGCATTTAAAGCGAAGCTTTAAATCGATCAAAAACTTTGTTTTTGATGCATTGCCTTCTTCGAAGGCAATGCTTCTATTTTTTAAACCAACCAAGTTTTGAGCAAGTATCTATGCGCAGCCATTATCCCTTGCTTGTTAAAATCCAAAGGATTTTATAAGT
>JAABUK010006597.1_pt1 | contig 17226 bp, 14 predicted proteins | sample 5559141 | NCBI WGS metagenome assembly JAABUK01 (sample SAMN10711869, study PRJNA513367) | rock metagenome | isolation source: Antarctica rocks | place: Antarctica: Victoria Land, Pudding Butte nord | collected 2016-01-03 | reverse complement strand
ATTGGTTTGGCCCGAGTAAACCATTGAATCAATTTTTGGTTTTCAATCAAGCCAGAAAGAAAGGACTTGATGTCAGTAAATAATTGAATAAACTTTTTAATTGACAACAATAAAATGGTGTTACAATACTTTCCAGCCTTTATAATGCCTTTTTTTGTGGAAAAAAAAATTTTTATGATGCTCTTTTTGACCAAGGAAAAACCCGTTTCAAGGCTCCTAAATCTCATTGACCTAAATCTCAATAAGATCATATCTTTTAAAACAAATAAGAAAGCTTTAAACTTTTTTAATTGAATTAAAAGAGATTTAATGGCTGAAACTGCCAAAATTACCGCTATTAAAAAAAGACATGCCAAGAAGAAGCACGCCACAAACATTTTACCTACATTTATTACAAAGGTGGTTTTGGATATAATTACGACCATACTTAGAAAAACGAATAAACAAAGGTTGCGCTTCTCTTGGTTTGAAATTTTGGTTAAAGATTGTTGTATCATTTTTTTTATTTTTTTTTATCTACTCTTTATTTGCGATCCAAGCAACAAGCTCTGCAGGGCTGCAGGGCTACAGGGCCTACAGGGCTGCAGGGCTGCAGGGCTGCAGCCCTGCAGGGGCGATCTTTTCTCACTAAAGTGGGTGGGGTGCTGGGGTGCATCGGGTGCATCGGGTGCATGGAGTGCATCGGGTGCATGGGGTGCAAAGATTTTACTTGTTATTTTTCTGCCTTTTAAAAACTACATAAAAACTACAAGCAAGGTTGGAAGAGACTTGTGTCTAAAACAAGGGTGTAGCGATGTCTAAAACAGAAAATGTCTAATAACATAAAAAATGAAAACTTATCCCTTGCTTACCTAATAACAAATCATTAATTCAATCGACATTAATATTATTATAATATTTTTTCTATTCAAAAAAATACCCCATATCCCAAAAAGGAAAAGAATGGTAGATACCCCTAAATTACTTATTAAATCCATCTATTAATACTTCTGCCTTGCTTGCCCTTTCTGTTGTTGCTTAAGGTAAGTTGTTATTCTTGATCATCTTGGTTGGGCCCGGCCTTGCAAGTATGGGCTCTTCCTTATGTATCAAGGGGCAGAATCCTTACGGAAAAACATTGGATACCTGTTACTCTTTTTTTTAATTGAAATAACAAAAGAAAGCACTGAAAGGTTCAAAGAGGGTTGTGTCTAAGACAGAAGCCTTCTTTGATGTGCCATTTTAGTAGCAAATTACTAAAATAAAACCTTGTAAAATATAACCTTGTAAAATATAACCTTGTAAAATATAACCTTGACTATGAGCATGCTGATATTTTAGCAGCAAACTAGTAAAATATAACTTGACTGTTGGTGTTGGATATGCTGATAGAGATTGTGACATCGACGGGCGCCCTGCACCTTTGGTAGCCTTGCACTTACAATTTTAAATTAGTTTTAATTAGACAGCTTGCATGAAAAAAGCCTAACCAGATAATTAATTCATAGACAACGACAAAGGCCGTTGTGATGAGAATTTGAGTAATCAACTCAGGAGGTGACAACAAGGCGGCGGTCAATGAAAAAAAAAAAACTAAAAATTTTCGATTTTGAGAAAGAAAGAACGGAGATAAAATCTCGAGTCGATATAAAAAATAACAAAGAAAGGGCAATTGAGCTAAAATAGAAAGCAAAAATAAGACTTTTAAACTCCAACTCAGGTAGGAATCAATGCGGGCCTCCAATTGTATACTAAAAAGGTTTTTTTGTATTTCATATTGTAAAAAAAAATCATAAAGATGTGGTAAAACATTATAATAAATTGTTAAGATAGTCAATATAAAGAAAAGATTCCAAAATAAAATAAACCAAGTATAATTGTTTCTTTCAGAGCAAAAACAACTTGGTATAAAAAAACACCAAATCATATACCACACCATGGGAAATAATACGCATATGGTAGTAATTGTGCAAATTTTTAATGTTACATACAGGGCTTCCGTAAGCTCCGTAAATATAAATACTCTATGGTATTTGAGAAAAGGGTTGACATAAAGATAAATTATGTCAACATAATAATAATAACAGACTAGAAATGTTATAATAAAAGAGATCAAAAAATAAACAAATCGATACCAAATGTCAATAAAATAATAAATAAAATTTGTATGTTTTTTTTCACCTTTCATTTTTTATTTTATGCTAATTTACGTGTATTATAGACACAAGCCTGTTCCACCCTTGCTTGCAGAGCTTGCAGAGCTTGCAGAGCTTGCAGAGCTTGCAGAGCTTGCAGAGCAAGCAACCAATCCAGCCGTGCTTGCAGAGTAAGCAACCAATCCACCCTTGCCCTTAATGGTCAAAGGCCCCTTGATGGGCCAAAGGGAAGGCTCCTTGCCCTTGATGGGTAGAATCCTTAGATTACTTGTGTATAAAAGAGAAGCCTGTTTATCCCTTGCTTGTCCACCACAGCAAGGCAAGTAAGCCATCTTTTTTTTTTCTAAGCAAAAATCTTTAAATTCCTTGTGTAGAATAAAGAATCTCATCGACCTTGCCCTTTCTGGGCAAAGACAAGCCTGCTTGCTTGGTATGCAAGTAGGCCATCTTGCCCCTTTCTGGGCAAGGTCGAAGCTCTTTGCTTGGTGTGCAAGCAAGCCATCCTTACAAAGTCTGTTGCTCCCTTGACCCTTAAATAAATATTTAATGAAATTCTACGGTAAAAACTATTTTCGATATTACAATGTGTTTATTAATGGAAACCATTTTTTAATCTACTTAGATTTAGGCAAAAAAGAATTGTTATACAACGGTAACTGAAAATTTATATATTTATCTGGGCTTGCATCTGTGGAGCTCACTATGTTGGGTCACCTTGGCGTAGCTGAAATTAAACAAAAATAAAAAAAATCAACACCAAATACCTTTTTAAGGTGGTATAATTGGCTTGCTGAGCAGGGCATAATTTTTAAAGAATTGAAAATTACAGCCTCTAAAAAGCGTCGTGCATTGCCCAACACAAATATTTTTCCGTGGAATTAACAAAATGAGAAATCAACAAATTTAAAGGTTATCCTGGCCTTGATATCTGTTTAATATTGTATTATCAAACATTTGTGCAAAATTAAATTTAAAGGTTGCTGCCATGGCTTGAATTTTTTGTGTTTTTAACGCAAGAAATTCAAGTAATAAAACGTTCGATGTTTCATGGCAAAAAAGACAGAGGGTTCAGATAAGCTGCTGTTTTAAATATCAGGCAAATTAAAATCTAATTTAAAAGGTAAATGGAGCAAGAAAGAGTCCTTGTGTCAAGGCCTGCTTGGGCAAACAGGCCTAAATGTTTAACACAAAGGAGATAAACTATATTGTTCCAACAATCAACTCAGTAAATAAGAATTAAAGCAATATAGGAATTTACCAACTCAAAGGGTTAAATTAATCTTTTAATTCTAATAAATTACTACTATATTTTAATTGGTTACCCCAATTAAAATATAGTATTTTCGCTTTTTGTTGGGCTTCTACTTCCAAAAAGCAGCAAGCAGGCAGAAATCAGGGGGTAGATAGAGATTAAAAAAGACTCCGGACAGTGAATTGATTAGTCATTTTCTACTTTTGACAGTAAACAAAGTAAAATGTATAGACTGGGTATTACTTATTAATGGAATGTAATATTAAAGCCACTTTCATCGATCAACTTCACCAAAAACTATATCTTGTGTTCCAATGATAGTTACGACGTCGGCCAACATGTGATTTTGTGCCATAAAATCAAGCCCTTGCAAATGAGCGAAGCCAGGTGCGCGTATTTTACAACGGTATGGTCTGCTAGATCCTGAACTTACAAGATAGACTCCAAATTCTCCCTTTGGTGCTTCGACGGCAGTGTATGTATCGCCCCTTGGTACCATAATTCCTTCGGTGTAGAGTCTAAAATGGTGAATTAAAGATTCCATCGACAATTTCATTTGTGACCTCGAAGGGGGAGTTATTTTTCGGTCATCTGTTTTTATTAATCCCTTAGTAGGCATTTTATCTAAACACTGCATAATAATTCGCAAACTTTGACGCATTTCTTCCATACGAATTATGTAACGGTCGTAACAATCGCCTCTAAACCCCAAAGGGACTTGAAAATCTATTTTATTGTACGCATCGTAGGGTTGTGTTTTTCGTAGGTCCCAATTTATACCAGAACCTCGTAACATCACCCCCGAAAAACCCCAATCCAAAGCTTGATCGGCCGTCACGACACCTATATCTACTAATCGTTGTTTCCAAATACGGTTATTTGTTAACAGCTCTTCCATTTCGTCGATTCGAGATACAAATTGACGTGTAAATCGATAAATGTCATCACTCAATCCGATGGGTAAATCTTGAGCAATGCCACCCGGTCGAATATATGCAGCATGCATGCGGGCTCCAGATACACGTTCATAAAATTCCATAAGCTTTTCCCGCTCTTCAAACCCCCACAGGAATGGAGTCAATGCACCAACATCAAGGGCATGACAAGTTAGTGCTAGCAGGTGATTTAAGATTCTTGTAATTTCCGCAAACAGAATCCTAATATATTGGGCTCGCAACGGTACCGAACAATGTAATAACTTTTCTACAGCCAAAGAATAACCATGCTCTTGGCACATCATTGAAACATAATCTAGACGATCAAAATATGGTAAAGCTTGCAAGTAACTTTTTTGTTCTATTAATTTTTCCGTTCCTCGATGCAATAACCCTATGTGTGGGTCTGATCGTTCAACTACTTCACCATTCATTTCTAAAACTAAGCGTAAAACCCCATGGGCTGCAGGATGTTGAGGACCAAAATTAATCGTGAAATTTTTTATTTTTTGCGACATAATTCTTTTTTTTTAATACTTTTTAAAAAGTAGAAATGGGGGCTCTAGAAGCCATCCACAATTTTGAAGAGAAATTCTCTAATAACATAAAAAATAACAGCTTGATAGAAAGTAATCAACAAGATCAAGCCCTCAAAAAACAAAAATAATGGTTGTAAAGATAGGAAAAAAGATGTCAAATCAACTCAAGACGAAAATAGAAAGCCTTTAATTTTTTCTATGATCATCTGGAGTTTTTATAATACCTTTGGGGCCAAAATATTTCGCTAAATTTTTACCAACTTGATCTGGTGAATCACCTAAAGTTTCATAGTTTGCAACCATAGGTTGGACTTTTTCGCCTTGGTCAATGGGTGAGACTGCCTGCAACCTTTGTTGTTGTTTTGGTCTTTGATTAAAAAGCTGGAGCTTTTTCACTTGATCGGCCAGAGTACGACATTCGTCGCGGCCAGTATTCACCACATCTTGCATTGATGAAGCCGATCTCTGATCACGATTAGTCGAGGCCTGCCAATCATTGGCAGACGTCTTTTTTTTGTTTTTTTTCCCGCACCCACTGCCAGCGACAAAGCTTTTACTTTTGCTTGCTTGGTTATCTTGGGTAGACGTAGAAGCTTGACTTTGATGACCAGCTGGCGTCGTACCCCCTTTTCCTTTTCCTCTAGGTTTTGCCTGCTGCTGCTTTTTGTCCTGTTGGTCAGGTTCACCAGCATCAATTAAGGAGAGAATTAAGCGTCGCAGTGCAGGCAACCAGCTACCCAACATGCTGGTTGAGAATAACCAATAAAAAAACAAAAAGAAACTGAGATAGACACAGCATAAGATCAATCTTTGCAGGCGTATATCCAACTTGAAGAACCATTCCATTATTCTTTTTTTTTTTAAAGCTGACCAATTACAGTCTGCTATATAAGCTATTACCGTAGTAAATAAAGAGGGTAACAAAAAAGCAGAGAATTTATTTGTTCCTAGTTGCCTAATTTCTTTTAATAAAGAATAAAATTTATTTTTCATCATGGCTTTTTTTTATATTATTTTTTTGTTACTTTCATATGAAGCTGACAAATTATTTGGTAAAGAATTGAAAATAAAGAATCCAAGGGGTAATATAAAATAAAGTCGAAAGTCAATAAAATTTTCAAAAATTTTTTCAGGAGCCGTCATCGCAATGCTGATGGCAATGGCTCCACTAAGTCCTAAAAGCATCATAACAGCGTAGTGATAGATAAGGCCGCTCTGAAGTCGACTGACATATTTACTCCAAGCAGACATCGTATGAGCAATTCCATATGGTCCCAATATTTCCAGGCACCCTTTATCAATGGTTTTCCAGGAAATATTATATCCAAAATCTAAAGCTTTTTGTGAAATAAAATCATTATACACTTTGTCAAAAAACCAACGTCGATTTAACATGGTATATAATTTCCTCCCTAACCAACTAGTTTTAAGTCGAAAGCCGCGCTGCGGTAAAGCATAATTAAAGAGAAAGGCGAGACCTATTCCCAATGCAGTCCAAACTAGTGGCACCCATTTTTGAGTTTGAGGTATATATTCAGATTCTAGTAGAATAAGATTTTTTGGTAACACAAAAAGTGAGTTGCCCCAAAAATTAGTACCAAGTCCAATCATCATATCTTTTCCAAGATAGCCTACAAAAATACTTCCTAAAGCTAATAGAATCAAAGGAAAAGCCATCAGGAAAGGGGCTTCATGTGTTTTATTTAGGGTAGACTTAAAGGCGGAAGTTGGTGTTAAAAAAGTTAAGAATAGCAGCCGAAAAGAATAGTAGGAGGTCATCAAGACACAAATCGATCCAAGCCAATAAGCAAAATTCCCACTCAATGTATAGGTTGCATAGGCTACTTCCAAAATAACATCTTTAGAATAAAATCCTGTTAAAAATGGAAAACCTGCCAGTGACAAAGAACCGACCATCATCATACTATAAGTAAAAGGTAATAATTGAACTACACCCCCCATTTTTCGCATGTCTTGTTCATCAGACAGCGCGTGAATGACAGAACCAGCGCTTAAAAAGAGTAAAGCTTTAAAGAAGGCATGATTCATTAAATGAAATACTCCCAAAGAATATTGAGAAAGTCCACAAGCAAACACCATATACCCAAGCTGACTGCAAGTAGAATAGGCGATTACTCTCTTTATATCATTTTGAACTAACCCAGTCGTTGCAGCAAAAAAACAAGTCATGCCCCCTAAAAATGCTACCACCATTAGAGCGGTGGGCGCGTATTCAAAGAGGGGAGAACAACGAGCTATCATAAAAACACCTGCAGTAACCATGGTGGCGGCATGAATTAGTGCCGACACTGGAGTCGGCCCTTCCATGGCATCGGGGAGCCAAGTGTGTAATCCCAATTGGGCCGACTTTCCGACAGCACCTATAAACAATAAAATACATATCGTGGTTAAGGTGTCTAACTGTATGTTACAAAATAGAAAAGAAGTTTCAACCATCTTTGGTACACATGCAAAGACTGAAGCAAAGTTTACACTGCTACATTGTGAATACAAAGCCATTATTCCTAAAGCTAACCCTATATCTCCAACCCGATTAAGCAACATAGCTTTTATGGAAGCTTTGGAGGCCTGAAGCCGAGTAAACCAAAAATTAATAAGTAAATAGGATGCTAAACCTACCCCTTCCCAACCGAAAAACATTTGTAAAAAATTATCCGCCGTTACCAACATCAACATAAAAAATGTAAAAATAGATAAATAACACATAAAACGAGGAATGTGAGGATCATGGGACATATAAGAGAGTGAATAGATATGAACTAAGGTACTAACCGACGTCACTACCAATAGCATTACTACTGTCAAAGTATCAAAATAGAAACCCCAACCAGTATCTAGCATCTCACAAGAAAACCAACTACCCAATGACACGGTGCAATGGCTTCCACAAAGGGCTACTTCATAGAAAGCTATCAGGCTTAAAAGAGTTGAAATTAAAACGGCCGTCGTTGTCACCAATGCGCCTCCTTTAAAACCTAGGAAACGACCAAAGAGACCAGCCAATAAACTGCCCATTAACGGAAATAATAGTATAAGCAAATACATAATCTTTTTTTCTCTTTCTTAATCGATCTCCTTTTATATTGTGCTGACTTGAAAACAGGGTGAAATTAGTAGACTTGGCAGAGATCATGACAACGGCCACCTCAACTTGCCAACCCCCCCCCAATCTGGTATGCCAGCAAGAAAGGGTTAACCATAATCCCCCTTTGCCCAGCGCCATTCTCCACTCTTTTACCAAACTGATATTTTACTACTTTTTTATTAAGACAATACACCAAAAAAAGAGGAGCAAGTAATCCCTTTGCTTATCAAGGGCAATAATCCTTAGATTACTTGCACTGAAAAGGGAAAGGTAAGGCTCCTTGCTTGGTGTGCAAGCAACCCATATTTTGCCTGGATGGCTTGATGGGCAAAGGCAAGCCTCCTTCTATCCATAACAAAAGTTTGTTCAACCCTTCTTTTCTTTGGACCCCTAGTCTTTTACTTGTTGCTTGTATTTAGAAAGTACAAGCAAAAGAATAAATGAAAAGTTTTATCTATATTTGTCGCTACAAACAACAAAGAATAAAAATTTTATTTGTCTGCTACCAAGCTGTCAATCAAGCTGCTTTAAACATAAGTACCAAACAGCGACATTAAGTGGAATTGTTACAATATGGTTTTACGCAGTGTCACACTGATTAATAAAATAATTGAAATTAGAAAAAAGCTTGTTTGTTTACAATCTTGATGATTCTACTTTTTTATTTAATGATCCTGACAGTCTTAGCAAATTCTCTACTGTTTTGTTGAAACACATCTTCTCGCTTGATATTGACACCCCTATGCAATGTTAAGACAATGGCTCCAATCATGGCGACAAGTAATATCAAACTAGCTAATAAAAAAAAATAAAAGTAGAAAGTATAAATTAAAAGTCCAACTGCTTCTAGGGGAGTCACCACATCAATTAAATGTGACCAAAGAGTCCAATTTAACGGAGACAACTCAATCCACCCTTCCAAGTCGGCTCGTCCTATCCATGGAATCAAATCGTTATCTACAATGAGAAAAATTTCAGTAAGAAAAAGCAAACCCAAAAGGCCACCCATTGGAAGGTAACGTAACTTTTTTTCATTAAATTCCGCCAAGTTAATATTTAACATCATTACTACAAAAAGAAAAAGGACAGCTATGGCCCCCACGTAAACCACGAGAAAAATCATTGCAAAGAAATCTAAACCTAACAATATCAGCAATCCAGCTCCATTAAAAAATACCAGAATTAAGTAAAGAACAGAATGAACTGGGTTATGAGCTTGTACCACCATTCCACCCGACATTAAGGCCAAGGTAGAAAATAGATAAAATAGGGAATTCATGAAATTTTTTATTTTTATACTTTTTAAAGCCATTGGCTTGTGTTTGCTGCTTGCTTTTTTGAACCAAAATCAAAGCGCGCGGTTTAAAAAAAAGCAAACAGGTGATCCCATACTATTTTTATGGTAAAAAACAGCACAACTGTTTATAACAAAAAAAGAGTTGTTTGATTTAAGGCTCTTTTTTCATATGCTTTATATTTTTAATAAGAAAGTAGTAAAATATCGCCTTAAAGAATTGTTTTTACTTTCTCTTGACTTTTTCTTTACTTTCATTTTTTGTGGTTGCGTTGTCATTTTTTTTGCTTTTTTTAAAGCACAAAATAAGGGGTTTACGCTTTTTCCTTGTGTATAAAAGGCAATTCCTGCCTCTATGCCCTAGAAGGAGAAAGGCAACCCTCCTTGTGGATATAAAAGCAAAAAGGAGAACGGTAGGTGTTGCTTTTTTTATGCTGCCTTTTCTTGGAGTATCAAACTAGTTAACTCTCTTTTTTTGCTTGATTATAAACCACACAAAAAATAATTTAAGTGGTTTGCTTGTTTTTTTAGCACAAAAATAATAAAGGATTACCTTTAGGTTTCAGTAAGACAAAGGTTGTTGTAAGCCTTTCTGCGTATCTTTTTATATTTGCTTTCTTTACTTTAATATTCTATTTATTATCTGTCTTTTACTGCTTCTATACTGTTTGCTACATTATGGTCTGGCAAGCTATCTTGTGGTGGCTGTGCAGTGTGGTGTGGTATACTACCTGTGCCATTTTTTAACCTTTCGTTGTAAACTGAAATTAAAAAAAGGATGAAATTAGTAGTCGATGGCCTGCCATTTAGTTTCACTTGATTTGCCTTTGGCCTAAGAAACTTTTTTTAGTTTTCTCAAAATATATTACTTTGTCCGTTGTATTTGTTTTTTATATTACCGCCGTCATTCTGTATAAACGTTCATTAAACCATGGTAAAAGAAAGTATTTACAAGGTCAAATCCAAATGACGGATTCTTCTCTAAATAAGATTGATATCAGTAGTATCATTATTATTAGAAATAAAATTGAAATCAAGTTATATCTATTACATAATTATATAAACAATCAAAACGTAAATTTAAGTGGATTCTAGCTTGAAACATTTATTCTACAATTTTAAGAGATGGCGCGATACTGCGCACATCGCACGCCGCCCACTGCTGGAATTCCTTCTGTTTTCTAAACAAGGATACTTAACCCTTGATTTTTTGCCACCTTTTTGTCTACTCTATATATCTATACAAAATAAAAAATGAATGAAAAAAGGTGGCAAAAAGAGAAAAAGAGAAAAAAAGGGTCGAACAGGCGTCTGTTTTAGGCACAAAGATCTCATTTGATTACTAAAGTAGAAGGCAAACAGGGTATTTTCAAATGAAAATAGAATGGTTTACTTGTTGCATGCCTGATCAATGTCAACATATGTAAGGCAACAAATTTAAGACAAAGGTATTTGTAAACCATTAAAAATCAAAGTCATTTTATCCAGTCGTGAGCTTGATGTCACTACGGTAATATTCAAACCTGACAATGATTTAAAAGATTCAAAATGGGTTTCTAACTCCCTAAAAAAAAAGGGGTCATTGACTCCAATATTGTAATTACCATCTTGATCTAAATGAGAATGGAGGTCTTCGTTGTACTTATCTTTGGTATATTCTTGGTGTAATTTTACCCTAGGAAGAACGTCCATCGTTAATTTTTCCAAAAAAATATACATAGGCACAGTACGTAAAGTTACTTTACATCCCAAAAGATTTTTTTCTCTTAGTTTAAAGGCTGCGATCGATTTGCGAGACCACGTGTTTTTACTTCTTTGTCCTGATATAACCTTCAACGCTAGTAATGCAGGGAAATGCGCCTTTCTATTGGAAATTACAGCCTTAGAGCTAGAGTTTAAAACAATCTTTTCTATGCAAGGTATTTCCATTATGTTTTCCACCGGACATTGTAATACATAGTCAGGACAAATTATTTGTTTATAATGCAATGAAAGTCGGGATGATGAAAAAAGGCTGATTTCATTCCGACCATGCCCTTTTTTATTGGAGATCCTTTGTTTTTTTTTCATTTTATTCTCTATTTGTTAATAAGATTTTCAACTTTTTTCTCTTTAAAAAAAGGCAATACTATTCTTCCATTTTACCACAGAATAAGCTTTTTTTTTAATGGGTATGTCATCTTTTTGCTTTGATTTTAGTAGTTAAATGGAGCCCATTTGCTTTTTTATCTTTTTTTAAAAGTACAGGGGCGGGACGCGACGGAGGAAGAGAAGACTTTCTTTGTTGGAATCGATGAGTCGGCACACCATTTTTTGAAGAAAAATGGTAAGGCAAGTCACTACTTTTAGAGACTTGCATCCAACGAGCTAAGCGAAGCAAACTGTTTACACAGTGGTATACCCAAAACATTGTATCATAATTGACTGGAATAGGTATTTGAATCCCATCTAAATTGGTGTTTGAATCTACCAAAGCTATGACGGGGATTTTTAAACCATTCGCTTCTTGAATTACATGCCTACTTTCATTGGGGTTTACGATAAATATTAAGTCAGGTTTGTTGTTTAATCTAAGCTTTACACGGCCTTTAGATTTTTCTAAAAAGCCAGGATAAGATGCTTTCATTTTTCTATAACGAGCACTTTCTATGTCATTCTCTACTAAATAATTATCAAATTGTCGCCAAATTTTACCATATTGAGAAACCATCTGTGAGATCTTTTTCCAATTACTCAGGGTTCCGCCAACCCACCGAGAACCGCTAAAAGATATTACGGAAGGTATAATATCAAGTCCACCCTCAATGACTTGCAAGAAAGGAGATATTTCACCTCGAGTATCCACTACCAATAATTTGCCATGCTGGCGTAAAATCTTGGCCGCCAAGAATAGCCCTTTATTAGTTTCTTGCACAGTAAAAAATGTATTAATCAGCATTAAATTACCTCGATTCCCTAAAAGAAAGGTATCAATCCAGGAATGACGAAGATGTGGCGTAGGAAGCTTATAAGGTGCTCGTCCCAGATGCCCTCCCGTCCTAATTACCTTTTTACTCCAAAAAACCAAATAATCCCCTTTTTTCATTTCTATATTACCTTGTTTAGTAGACTTCATTTTATTCATTTTTATATATTTTGTTTTGAGAACTCAATGATGTGCAGCTGTGCACGCCATTTACCATTAAGATTGCTACTTTGAAAAAGGTAGCCGTCCTTTGCTTTTATTTTGCCATGGAAGTAGTAAAATAGAACCTTTTTTTAGAAAACAAAAAGGTTCTATTTTACCCATTTTCTACTAGAAGAGAATAAAGATGATTAAACTGCATTCCATTTCAAGAATGGCTGTGTAAATTAAAAAACAAATAGTATTAAAAAAGCCATCATCAAAGCGAACAAAGCAATGGCTTCAGTCAATGCAAATCCTAATATAGCATAACCAAATAATTGCTTAGTTAATGATGGGTTTCGAGCTACCGAGTTGATCAACGATCCAAACACAATGCCAATGCCGGCGCCTGCACCTGCCAAGGCGATGGTTGCACAACCAGCTCCAATTAATTTTGCTCCTTCAAACATGACTAGAACAAGAAGGTAAGATATAATGCTGATGACTAAAAATTAAAAAAAATATTTAATTTTATAGTAAATAGAAAAATAGTTGGAATTTCAAAATTATGTCGTCGGCGTTGCAGGAAAAAAGTAGTAAAACCTCATCTTTTTGCTTGCCTGTCTTTTTTTAACAAGGTCAGATTTTATTACTTGCGTGTTAAAGTAGATGCAGAGCAAAGCGCATGCAACCTTACTAAACTCAGTATATAAAAATCAGTTTACTTTTCCCTTGGATCGCTTTGAGAAAAACAAAATAGAATAGGTCACCACAAACTTTCGATGATCTCAACTCCAATCCAATGCCCCCTTCCTCCATTCATATACAAATCCTATGGTAAGAACTAGAAGAAATATCATCATTGACCAAAAGCCAAAAAAACTTACTTTCTTTAGCACCAAGGCCCAAGGAAATAAAAAAGTTACCTCCAAATCAAAAATTATAAAAAGAATGGCAACTAAATAAAATTTTATATCAAAGCGACTGCGAGAATCATCAAATGGATCAAATCCACACTCATAGGCCGATATTTTCTCTGGATCTGCCCGTCGGGTGGAGGCTAAAAAAGAGACTCCTAACAATAGAATGGCCAACAATGTAGCAATTAAAAAATAAAGAAATATAGCTAAATATTCTAACATGATCAGAGAATTGTATATTGACTTGCAATAAGTATATTTTTAATTACTTGCAAATCCAGAATGATTGTTCTTACATAGAAAATAAAAGCAAAAAACAGTAAATCCAGGATGACATTTTTTCGAGGACGACGGGCATCGAACCCGCGGCCTTTGACGTGACAAGTCAATACTCTAACCAGCTGAGCTACGTCCTCGTTATTAAGTTATTCGATCCACCATCATTTATTTAACCGAATATGCAATGAAATATAGGTTTAGAATATTAGTGAATATGCAGTAAATCCCATTATCATTGCTTATGGATCCATTCTGGCTTTTAGAAAATAAATAACAAGATAAATTTGCGTGACATAAATTATAAAGGCTTTTTTTACTTGTTGCATTGATGGTCTTAAGCAAGTATTAATTTGGCATTGTTGCCTTCTTCATTCCCTATGATCATATTAAAAAAAAGCAAGAACCTTTATACTAGTAAGAAAGTAATAAAAGAGTAATTTCTTGCTTTTATCCTACTTTTTTTTAGTAAATAGAGCCACCTGCCTTGTCTGCTAAAAACAAGTAAACTTTCTCCTTGTCTGTTAAAGACAAGTAAACTTTCTCCTTGTCTGTTAGACACAAGTAAACTGGTGTCTAAAACATAGGCCTCCTTGTCTTAAAAACAAAAGTAAACTTGTATCTAAAACGGAGGCCTGTTCGATCAAGCAGGCCTCCGTTTTAGATACAAGGAGCCTTGACCTTTTCCTTGAAAGTTGATTCATAAAATTTAATATAAAATAAAAGGATCAATGAAATTACCATTTTTTTATCCACCCATACAGTATCAAAATGAGATATCTCGGTTTTTACTGATTCTTCATTTTTTTTCAAGGTAGGAAAGTATCATTTTTATTTGAATTAATTTTGTATCTATTTCAACAATGTTTACCTGACAACGCTTTAATTTTATCATGGTCTGGTCTACAATTCTCTCAATTTACCACTACCTGAGTTTCGGCTGATTCTGCTTGGGGTTGCTTGTCATTTTTATAATGGATTAAAAAGGGTTCAAATTTACCTAAAATAGGGATAAAAAGCAGAAAGTAAACAAAAAAGTAGAGTGAAGCTAATTGGCCTAAAAATATATAAGGATTTTCGACTGGCTGTTGGCCAATCCAAACCAAAACTACACAATCAGCAACCAATAACCAAAAAACTTTTTTATGGATTGGTCGAAAGGCAGAGCTTCGTATTTGAGATGTATTGATGAAGGGCAGAGCTAATAAAGCCACAAAAACTAAAGCTATGGCTGCAACTCCTCCCAATTTATTAGGTATACTACGAAGAATCGCATACACCCATAGAAAATACCATTCTGGTACAATGTGTGCAGGGGTTGACATAGGATTTGCTGGAATATAATTGTCAGGGTGACCCAGTAAATTGGGATAAAAATAGACAAATATCAAGAAAAATATAGCAAAGGCTACCCACCCTACTAAATCTTTCACATAAAAATAAGGATAAAAGCTAACCTTATCGACCCCGGAATTGGTACCAAGAGGGTTATTGGAACCATATTGATGTAATGCGGCTATGTGTACTATGGAAGCTCCCGCAATGAGAAAGGGTAACAAGTAATGAAGGCTATAAAAACGATTTAAAGTAGCATTGTCTACTGAAAATCCTCCCCAAAGCCAAGTCACTATGCTGTCACCAACGACCGGGATGGCGCTAGCTAAGCTAGTAATGACGGTGGCCCCCCAAAAGCTCATTTGACCCCAAGGGAGAACATATCCTATGAAGGCGGTTATAATCATTAACAATAAAATAATTACCCCCATACACCACACTAATTCGCGAGGACTAGAATAACTGGCGTAATACAAACCACGAAAAATATGAAGATAAACCACTAAAAAAAACATGCTTGCCCCATTTGCATGCATGTATCGAAGTAGCCAACCACCTTCCACATCTCGCATAATATGTTCAACGCTTAAAAACGCTAAGTCAACATGTGGTGTATAATGCATAGCTAAAAAGATGCCGGTCGCCATCTGAATAATCAAACATAGACCGGCCAAACTCCCGAAATTCCAAAAATAATTTAAATTACTTGGAGATGGATAGTCTATTAAATGATCATTGATGGTGGAAAGAATAGGTTGTTTGAGTATAGAAAAGCGTTTCATTCCTTTTTAAATTTATATAAATTTTTTTGTAATAAGTCAAGACTGCTATTTATTCACCCACCATTACTACGAGTTGGAGTGTGATATCATTTTCATTGCTGGCCACACCCCGCCTTTAATATCCCTGACAATCAGGTTGCTTGCTTTGGTTTTAAAAGACAGGCAGCACAACAAAGAAGAGGTCGAACACTTTAAAGCCTGTGCTGTCATCGACCCTGTTATAGTGTTATAAGATATGGAGATCGTCCACCAGCAATGGCTTTATTTAACTCCTGCTGTCTCATAACCCCAAACTCCCATTTCATTAAAGGTCGGGTCACATCTGGTTGCAGCGCGGGGTATCTGTCATACAGCGCGGGGTAGTAGATTAGCTCGATTCTTCTCATATCCTCAGCCCGAACTAATCTAGGAAAATCTACTTTCCCTTCTAGAATGGCACCAATAAATTGATTATGTTTATACAAGCACACATTACTTTCGCCACGGGCATTGTTCAAGTCCTGAGACAAACCCAAAAAGGACAATCTATGTCCTAACTCTTTATATTCATCCATCAAAGTCCGCAATCTAAATTTATTCACTTGATTTTCTTGATTTAAAGAAACTATACGTAGATGGTCTGAATTACCATACTGTCGTAAGTGTTCCATTTGCGTTTCTATCCCACTTATTTCCATCTCAAGGCGCTCCTTTAAGGGGAAAACCTGAGTTACCAGCTTATCATAATACTGCATAATAGACCATTCTCTGTTCAATGCTTCGACGGCGGCCATTTTCAACAATCTTTCATCGTGGAACAGGTTAGGACGCCAAGACCCTCGAGGTACCTCCAAGTTCAGGGCATCTCGTGCCGAGACGATGGCATCTCTGAGAGGGTTGTTGAGCCTATTTTGCCACTCAATGTAAGGCACACGGGTTGCTTCCAAGATCGGTAACTCCCCGGCAATTACTGGTACTAATCTTTCCCATGGATTGAGAAAGGATGGTTTCCCGTCGTACCTCAAATCTCTTTGATGCGGCAGTGCTTCCTCCTGCCAGCTAGCTGGCATCCCAATGCCTGTTTGCTCTGGAAACAGCGGATGCAACGTACTCATTAGGTGTGGAATGGAATTAAAGTGATTCCACAGTGGGAATGCAGTAAATGGCACCGGTTGCCGTCTAAATGGCAGATGCGCCGCACCCCCTTGGTCATAGATTATATCATGGTGAGGCGGCCTGATTATAATTACAGGTCCCCTAGCAGCAGGTGAGCTCACAACGCCCGCCTGCGATGCCACCGAATCCTCAACCACGAGTGTGACTGCCACCGATTCCACTGGCTCACTAATCCGTATTAAGACTGTTACACCAGCAACTGGTCTCGCAACGACGGCCTGCGATGTCACCGGCTGGTCAAAGGAGGAATTTGTCTGTAACATCGGTAGACAACAGATAGACGGCGTGGGCAGCACCCAACCCGTCAAGTAGCTTACCACCATGGCACATATAAGATCCCAATCCTTATTCCACATTATTACGATGCCGCCGTACTTAGAAATCATGTAGA